>JABXNS010000038.1_pt1 | contig 70577 bp, 72 predicted proteins | sample 7301101 | NCBI WGS metagenome assembly JABXNS01 (sample SAMN14449646, study PRJNA615230) | soil metagenome | isolation source: soil from bare, unvegetated metal-rich iron-sulfur acidic spring small-cell... | place: Canada: Paint Pots Mound, Kootenay National Park, BC | collected 2017-05-25 | reverse complement strand
GTGCCCTGTCCTCCACGACTGACTTAGCTGCCATTGCCACTGCCAACCCAACCGCTGGCAATGTAGCCTTAAACACCAAGAAGATTACTGGACTGGCCAATGGCACGGCCGCTTCTGACGCCGCGGCCTTTGGGCAGGTGCCGGTGGTTGGCACGGGATTGATCAACAGCTCGGGCAGCTGGTCAGTGAACTATGGGACAACCAGTGGGACGGCAGCCGTGGGCAATGATGGGCGGATTGTCGGAGCTCTGCAGTCGGCCAACAACTTGAGCGATGTCGCCTCTGCCAGCAGTGCCCGGACTAATCTGGGGCTGGGCAGTGCTGCCACTCAAAGCAGTAGTGCCTTTGACGCGGCTGGCGCTGCCACTGCCGCCCAAGCCAGTAGCCTACAGAAGACGAGTAACCTAAGTGATCTGAGCAATAGTGTCATTGCTCTCAATAACCTGGGAGCGGCCCAGGCCTTTGTGCCAACTGCGATCAAGACGACGTCCTACACGGCGGTAGCTGGGGACTTTGTGCCCGTCAACACTACCTCTGGGGCAGTGACCATCACCCTACCAACGGCGCCAGTCGACAAAAGCCGGATTGGTATTAAGCATGTTATCCAGGGTGGCAGTAACAGTGTCACTATTGCCAGTGGCGGCAGCGATGTCTTTAACAAGACCGATGGTAGTACTTCTTTAACCCTCAGCCTACTCAACCAAGGTGTCATCCTGCAATATGCTAGCAGCAACGCCTTGTGGTACGTCCAGGCGGATGATTTGCCGCTGGGAGGATTGGACACACGCTACCAAGCGGTTGGAACAGCAGCTGGAGGGGACTTGACGGGGGTATATCCGAATCCGACGCTAGCTGTTGACCGTATTCCTAAGAATACCCTCACCGCTAAGGGTGATATCATCACTGCCACTGGCAGCAGTACACCAACCAATTTAACGGTTGGTGGTGATGGCCAAGTGCTGACGGCTGACTCGACTCAAGCTAAGGGCGTCAAGTGGGCGGCGCCAGCCTCTGGAGTAACTCTAGACACCACCGCTAGCGATATAGCGCCACTTGGTACCCAAGCAGCCGGCGTCATTGGTAAGGCTGCTGATGCTGGCCACATCCATACCATGCCCAGACTCGACCAAGTAAGCAACCCCACAGCTAGTGTATCGCTCAATTCCCAGAAGATAACCAACTTGGCCAATGGCGTGGGCGCTAGTGATGCGGCTACGGTGGGGCAACTGCCCAATGTTGTAGATAAAGGTGCCGAAGCTTCAAAATCCACCACAGCAGCTACAACTGGTGGCTGGGTAGTAATTACTTTTGACACTAATATTTTTGACAACGCCAGTATTCACAGTACGACTACGAACACCTCAAGATTTGTGGCGCCGGTAGCTGGAAAATACCTGGTCCACTCTTTTTATGCTACATCTGCCCTTAGCGGTAACGCCTATGCGGGCTATTCGGTCAATAATAACGGTACTATACAGGTTGGGTATGGAGGGGGATCAGCTTCGGCAAACAATATAACTACCGGCGGGATGACCATGCTGAGTCTTAACGCTGGTGACTACGTGGAGTTTTATCAACTCGCCCCAACAGGAGGGACCACTTTAGCTGGTAACAACTATGCCGGCATTAGGTATATAGGAGCAACTGCAACATCTACTACATTCCCGCGTCTTATTAATGCTGGAAACTCCGGATCTGCCCTCAATGTTACTTTAAACAGCAATGACTATGATGTCCTTGTCGTAACTACCCTAACCGCTAACTGTACGTGCACCATCACTGGCGCCAGCAGCGGATTCCCCGTAGCTATTACCTTTGAGTTACATCAAGACGCAACTGGCTCAAGAACATTTGCCTTTTCCCCAGTGGCCAAGACGCCCGCAGGTGCCGGACTGACGCTCTCGACAGCTGCAGCGGCCGTAGATATTGTCACAACATACTCGTCCGACGGCTTTGCGACCAATATATACGCACTGCCGAGTGGTTTGGGGATGGCTTAAATTATGGGGCTTGGGGCCTCGATGCGCCGCGCGGCAGCAGGAATACCTGGCGAGGCAGGATCAGCAACATCGATCATACTTGGCAGTCCGGGCAGCTATTACATCGGGGTGCCCTGGACAGGCGGTTCAATATGGCGCCATAGTAGTTCGGCAGCTGGCGATATGGATATTCTGACGGCCGATGGTGGTAGTTTTACTAATATTCTCTACGCTAGCTATACAGTTTCTGGTCAGACGATAACGTTTGCCACTGTTACGCTTACGTCCGGACTTACGTTAATTACAAAAGTTACCGTCAAACGCGCAGGGGTTTACCTTATAGCCCATACCCTACAATCTTCAACAAACAGATGGGCAAAATTGAGTCGAAATCTTAAGGATAGCACTGGCGGCTCAACCGTTGTTGGCACGTCGCACGCCACATCCTATAACAACACAACCGTAGCTTCAACCGACGCTCAACCGTTTATTGCAGCAGCAGCGCACCACACAAACGGCCGAGCTGCCACACTTATAGCCGGTAATGGCTACGACAATGACTGGTGTTTATATAGCTTTGACTATGTTTCGCAAACAGGCTGGTATAACCAAAATGTTGTCAGCAAACAAGCCAGCTCCATTAATTTGACGTACGGCTTGCTGGCCAATTCTTCGACCACTGACTACACTGTCCGACTTCAGGCTGGAATCCCTAGGGATGTGTCCTATGTACTATGTGTTTTTACGCCATCGAGTATGAATACCTATAACCAGGGTGTCTATGCCGCCTACCACGACGCTTACTGTCCTGTGACTGGTCGAACGAACATTCAAAAAATGTTATGGTCAACTGCTCACCAGCTCCAGCGCTTAAAGCGTCATATTCTGGTAGAGGGATCGAAACAAGTTATTCAAAATGTCAGCCATACCTATGCTCCAGCTATTAGTATTGGTGACATCATGTGGCAGACAATTGGTCTGGGCGATTCAGCAATCACAAATCGCAACCTTTCATTACTGCATAGTTTAGGATCTCAAGATGGTGCCGCCGCTGGCGGTAGCCTCGCCGGTAGTGCAGGTAATAATCTGGACGGGACCTTTGGCGTATGGGTGCCCTGGTTGGAACTATACGCAAAGCTCAATGCCGGATATGTACCAGACGCAACTGCCCAGGCGCAATACCTGGCCCTAGCCAATTCTTATGCCGACACAATCAATAACGTTAAAATGGTTCCCGATAGCTCAACTCAACTTGCCCACTATTACTCAGACTTGTTTGCTGGACCAGAAAGTCTTGGCTATGGAGATTTTGAACAGCCCTTTACCTTTCCGGAGGACAGCGAAACGCAGGTACGCTGGAGCTCTACGGGCGGAACTTCTACACGCGTTGGAGTTGACGGAGGAGTTACTCCGCGCAGCGGTAGTTGGATGGCAAAAATGGTTGGAACAGGAGCACCGTTAACGCTCAATATGATGCAGATTGCTGTACCCTCCTCGAAAACAGTCACGATGACGACTTGGGTAAACATTCCCTCGGCTTTCGGAAGTGGTGGGGCAACTATTCAAATGTACGAATATGATTCATCGGGCACAAATGTCGCCTCAGCTGGCGGCACAGATGTCAGCGTTACGAGTGGTTGGCAACAAGTTAGCCTATCCAAAACTCTGACCTCCACAACCTGCTATCTGCAGCTTACTCTCGCCGTACATAGCGGAGCTGGCACTGCTTATTTTGATGACGTGCAATGTACACTGGCAAGCCCCGATTATCCTGGTATCCTTTGGAACTGCTGTATTATGCCTCCACAGCTCAAAGGCAATCACATCACGCCTAATGCCTTTTCGATGATTAATGCCCAGCTCAATCTAAAATGCCTAAAAGTGCTACTGGGTGCATCGTGGACTACACCTCATGAAACAGCGCTCGGCAATGTTAATAATACTTTCCCGGCCGCGTTCTGGTTTAATAGTTCACACGATCGAATTATTGACGATTTATATCATCCGATACGTAAAACATGGCTCACGTCGTGGGGGTTATTCGGGCACTTCATATGGTATCTGTGTTCGGCTGGTACTAAGATTTTTGCCGATAGTGATGTTGCCAATATATATGCTGCCCATCCCGCCGGATCGGGTGGACGTTCGTATGGCAATGTAATGCTGAAGGGTTGGGTGATGACTTCAGGGGGTGCTTCAATTAGTGGTTCGGATTTCACCTCTACGTTTCTTACTGGCTGGCCGTCAACCGCTGGTTATTATGTTAATGCGGGAGGTTGGCTATGGGCGGTTGACGCCTTCGCTCATCAAGTGGCAGTATGGGCAGGTGTGCCAGGAGCAGTAGCCAATAAGATAGCCCGACTTAATCTCGAGGTTGATCCATCAACACCTTCTTATCATGCACATGAATCAATTAACTCCATTACCGGCGACACAAATGCCGCACAAGAGGGCTATGGTTCAAATGTTTTGGCGCTACTAACGTAGTAATTAACCGCTATCCGTATACTTAAAAAGGGCTACATCATGCCTATTCCAGCAATGCTGACAGCGTTTTGTAGGGCTTCTTTGGTAACGCGGGTAGGATCGACAATGCCGGCGGACTTAAGGTCGACTAGTTTGCGGGGGCTTACCAGATTACCTTATGATCGTTATAATGCTTAATGTATGAATCGGGTGGAAAATACAAAACAGCTTAATTATTACCGACTTGACCCGGAGGCCGTTCTCGATCAGCTGCGCAGTAACAAAGATGGCTTGAGCGGAACCGAAGCAGCCGAACGGTTGCAACATCTGGGCCCTAACGAGCTAGAGCATGCCAAGCGCGAGCTGCTGCCGCTAACCTTTTTGAAGCAGTTTAAGAACACCTTGGTGATTATGCTGCTGGTGAGTGCCGGCATTGCTCTATATTTGCGCGACCGCAAAACGGCCATTATTTTGCTGAGCATTAGTTTGGTTAATGCCCTAGTAGGATTTTTTCAGGAATACAAAGCCGAGACCTTGCTGGAGAGCCTGGAAAAGTTAGTCGTGCCACGGGCTAAAGCGCTGCGTGATGGCCGGCTCGAAGAAGTTGCCTCGACCGAACTGGTGCTGGGCGATGTGGTCTATATAGAAGAGGGAGACAGCGTGCCAGCCGATCTGCGCATTTTGGAAGAGGACGAGCTGACCACCAACGACTTTGCCTTGACCGGCGAAAGCAATCCCACCCGCAAATTCGTCCACGCTATGAGCGGCGAGGTGGTGCTAGCCAGCCGACACAACTTGCTGTTTATGGGCACGACGGTGGCTACCGGCCGCGGGCATGCTGTGGTAATTGGCACCGGCATGAACACCGAGCTAGGGCGCATTGCCAACTTAAGCCAAACTACCAAAACCGACACCTCACCACTAGAACGGGAAATGAACCATCTGGCCAAGCGCCTAGCCCAGGCCAGCGTGGTGCTAGCCGCTGTTTTGACAGTCGTCACCCTGCGCTCCAGCCTGGGGCTGCACGACAGCCTGCTGTTTGCCATTGGCATTGCCGCCGCCATGATCCCTAACGCCTTGACAGCCGAGATAAGTGTGACACTGGCCCAAAGTGCGGCGCGCATGGCCCGCTCGCGGGCGCTGGTCAAAAAACTCTCGGCTGTGGAAACCTTGGGCGCGGTTAATTTGATTGCCACTGACAAAACCGGCACGCTTACTAAAAATGAAATGACCGTGGAGCAACTGCTGATTGGCAAAACCCTGTACTCTATTTCTGGCACTGGCTACCAGCCCAAAGGTCAAGTTTTTCATGCCGGCCCAGATGCCAGCAAAAAGGCGCTGGGCAAAGACGAGCTCAAACAACTAGAGCTATTTTTCGCTACTATGGTGCTGGCCAGTAACGCCCGCATCAGTCCGCCGGACGCCGAGCACGCCACCTGGTATTGCCTGGGCGACCCCACCGAGGGTTCGCTAATTACCCTGGCTAAAAAGGTGAGGATTGATACCGACAAGTTGCTGGAAACCAGTAAGGAACTCAAGGAGTACCAGTTTGACTCGGCCCGCAAGCGCATGAGCTCGGCGCGCATCTGGGGTAACCAACGTTTATTGTTCGTCAAAGGCGCACCGGAGAGTGTGCTGGATTTAAGCTGCGACATCTGGGATCACGGCCACATCCGACCGCTATCGGCCAAAGACCGCGGCGCGTTTAATTCCTATAACGAAACACAGGCTCAAAATGCCATGCGCAATCTAGCGCTAGCTTACCGCATTTTGCCAGCAGGTGTTGACCCTAAAAAACTCAAGGCCGAGGATTTGGAAAAAGACCTGACATTTTTGGGAATGGTGTCGATGGTTGACCCACTGCGCGAACAAGTACCGGCCGCTATGCTAGCCGCTCACCGGGCATTTATAAAAGTGTCGATCGTCACTGGCGATGCCCCCACCACCGCCCAAGCCATCGCCCAAAAAGCTGGGTTAGCCGAGCCTGGGCAAGACATTACGGTGGTGCTGGGCAATGAACTTGCCGAGCTGGCCGATACTCAAGTGCTGCAGTTGTTGGAGCGCGGTGGTGTGGTGTTTTCGCGGGCCGCACCGGAGGATAAGTTGCGCCTGGTTAACCTAGCTAAAGCTCACGGCAATGTCGTAGCTGTCACTGGTGACGGCATCAACGATGCCCCGGCACTCAAGCGCGCTGACATTGGTGTGGCCATGGGCAAAACCGGCACCGATGTAGCCAAGCAGGCAGCCGGTATCGTGCTGCTGGATGATAGCTTTCACACGCTGATTGGCGCCATTGAGCAAGGCCGGCTGACCTTTCAAAACATCAAAAAAGCCGCGCGCTGCGCCATGACTGACGACGCCAGTGAGCTGGTAGCGGTGCTGCTGGGCCTGGCCGGACATTTGCTGTTTCATATTCCGATTGCCATCACCGCCGTGCAGGTGCTGGCCATCGACATTATCGCCCAGCTGTTCCCAATTACGGCGCTGGGCTGGGACAGGGCCGAGGGCACGCTGATGCACAAGCCGCCGCGCAACTTGCACGATCATATCGTCAGCCGCCGGACTGCTGTAGAGTTTATTGGCTACGGCCTGCTGGCCGCTGGACTAGCCTATGGTAACTTTTTGCTGTTCTTTGCTCGCCACGGCATCAGCGCCAGCCATCTGGCCACTGCCAATGTACTATACCCGTCGGCCACGATCCTTACCTACCTCACCATCGTGCTTTGCCAGTTTGCCAACCTGCTGTTGGTGCGCAGTGGTGAAGCACCGCATTTTTGGACACGCTACCTGGTGAGCAACAAAAAGTTGCTCACCGCCTTTGGCTTTTCGTTTTTCTGCATTCTTAATATCATTTACGATCCCGTGATTCGGCCGTACTTTGGCGCCGGCCCGCTGGGCGCCACTGACTGGCTGCTGGCCCTTGCCGCCGCCGCCATCTACTTAGCCACTCGCCTCTTCATGCGCTCCACCAGCAAACACAGCTCCAGAACCATTCCTAACCTAAATCAACAAACTCATCAAGCTACGTTTGGTTCGGCTAGCGAATAATAAGCCGCGGCACTACCTCGAACTTTTTCGGATAGTTGATCACCTCGACCCCAGTGCCACCATTCAGTTGGGTTACTAACAAGTTTGGTTTCAAGACAGTTTAGAATTAGTGTTCGATATTATATCGATCCTTCAAAGGAACCTGGATCATCCCAGCCACGATAAGTAATACCGTTACTAGTGTAAAAACCGTTAGCAGCTGCTGTTTTTTCGTCCTTCCAACCCATAAATGGGCCGTGCGGGTAATCGCCACGCTCTTTGGCTTTTTCTAATATTTTTGCATCGTCTTCAACGGCATTGGCCGCTGCTTTTAGAGTACGCAGCACTTCACTCAGATAAGTAGCTGGTGTGCGTTTAGCCACAATATTCGGATCAGAAGGATTTCCGGCAGTAAATGTTTTGCTAATACCAAACCGCTTAGCTACTCGGGCTAAATCAAGCTCCGTTGAAGCTTGATAAATCTGCGTGGTAACCGCAGCAACACGAGCACCCTCACGGAGTGCGCCGCTACTTTGCAGAGAGCTGAGTACCTGCTCGATAACAATGGGAGTTCCTGCTTTTCGGTCTTCGATAAGCATCTGGCTTGTAATAACACCAGGATACCCCTCAGCAGCTGCTTTGGCGGCGGCAGCGCACAAATCCCATTCTGTAGTAGCACCAGGTGCATAGTTAGCTGTATTTTCTTGCTCAGCTTCGTTGAGTTTTCGAGTAGAGCCAGCCACGCTTAGGTACGCGGTGCTAGCTTCACCACCAGAAACAGCACTCGCGACATAGTAAGTTCGATCCAGGTTCGCCTGACGAGCCCCCCCCAGAACAATTACGACGTCATGTTCGCCCCTGAGGGGAGTTTCGGACACAAGCATTCGCATGTTTTCGGCAGTTCGCATAATTACCTGTTTTGTTGCTTCTGGCCACTGAGTCTGGTCGGCTTCAAGCTGCCAGCGCACTAATTCGCGGCCACCTTGATAGCGGGGATCCAGTTGGCTTAATGCTTCGGCAAACTCTTCGGGCTGCTCAAGCGGATTTGCGGCTACGCCGAAGTGCTGTAAAAATTCAGCGCCACCCTGCAAAACTTCCTGGGGGCTTAATTGACTTTCTGGACGTAATGCTTCAGACATAATGGTTCGTGCTCCTTAGATTCTTGCTTTTAGTGCTCGTCTTGTCCAACACTAATCATGATGATATGGTAGCAAGTTTTGCTAATTTTGTCAATGATTTTATAACAATAGACGCTTTACAGATGTAATTTGTTGATCATATTTGTGAAAATTATATTCACAAATTTATAAAGTTATGCTAGAATAGAAGTATGGATAAACAAAAAATGATCACTGCCGGATTACAACCTCTACAGGCCGATGCTTACGCCCTGTTGCTGGAAAACGGTTCCCTGCTCCCGACTGAGGCTGCCGCAAGGCTGAAACTAACACGCAGCAATGCTTATAAAATTCTTGATCGGCTAGCGGAACTCGGCTTGGCTGATAAAAAGAAACTTGGCAAAAAACTCACCTACCAGCCCAGTAACCCGCTTGCTCTGGCACATCTTGTAAGTGAGGAGCGCAATCGTATCACTGCACAGGAAGAAGCCGTAAAAATGCTTATGGAAAGCTTGCTAGAGCGCTATTACGAAAAAACTGAGCAGCCCACGGTCCAGGCCGTTACTGGCCGCGAGGCAGTTGTCGCTGCTTTCAGACAACAGATTAATTTGCGCCAGCCGGTTTATTTTGTGCGTAGCCAAGCCGATATTTCTTCGCTGGGTTTTGACACGATGCACGACATCCGGATTGGCCCGGCGCATTACGGCCAAAAACGCTTTGGTATTACGCCAGACATTGCAAGCGGGCCAATGAGCAGTCCGGCCGGTAATAGTCGTAGTCAATTGACACGCACCTGGGTAAAACATGAGGACTATACTGCGCCCGTCGAATGGAGCGTCAGCGGCTCAATCCTCTTAATCGTACTGTTTGGCAGTGAGCCACACGCCATCACCATCGTCAATCCAATCATCGCCGACGCCTTCCGCCAACTCTGGCGCATCATGGATAATTGTTTGCACGCCATGCCTTACTACTCAACCCTGCCTCGAAGCAAATAAATTAAGGGGTAAAATCATTGCAAATTTAGTACAATAGCCGCATGGAAGAAGTCAAAATCATTGTCTTTGTGGGCATGCCAGGGGCTGGCAAGAGTTCCTGCGTAAAACATTTGGAACAAAAAGCTTTTCCGTCTGTTTACTTTGGCGGCATTACGCTCGATGAAATCAAAGCCCGCGGTTTGGAAGTAAATGAGACAAACGAGAAGTTGGTGCGCGAAGATCTTCGTGCTACCGACGGTAAAGGTGCCTATGCCAGACGCATTATCGCCAAAATTGAAACCTTGATTGCTCAAGGCCACAGCCAGATTGTTGTTGATGGTTTGTATAGCTGGACTGAATACAAAATATTCAAAGAGCGGTTTGGCGACAAAGCAGTCATTGTTGCCATTGCCGCACCGCTGGCTTTGCGTCATACGCGTTTGGCACAACGGCCTGTTCGACCGCTCACCGAAGCAGAGGTAACTTCGCGTGACTATGCCGAAATTGAAAATCTGGAAAAAGGTGGCCCGATTGCTAACGCCGATTACACCTTGCTCAATGACAGTACGCCGCAAGAACTATTGAGGCAGTTGGATACGATTCTAGAAAAAATCTAACTCGTGACGTGCTTTAGTAATCAAAGTTGGGATCCAGGGCTTTAATATCCTGTTGAATGCCCAAACGTAAGAGAGCTGAAGCTTCATGTTTTTGAACCTGGTTAACGGTCATGTGGAGTGCTTTAGCTGTGTCTTTCAAGCTAGTCTTATCTCCATCAAAGCCAAAGCGCATTCGGATAACCTTCTGTTCCAAAAAAGGCAAGGCCGCAATTGCCCTGTGAAGAGTTGACCAATCCATATCAGCATATATTTTCTCTTCAAAATCAACTACTTCTTTAGCGGCTAGCTCACCTAGTACGGTGTCGCCATCCTCCTCAACCGGTTGGTCTAGGCTGGCAACGATCCGAGCAGCCTGGCGAAGGTGCTCAAGCTCGGATATAGAAATACGAGCCTCATTGGCAACCTCCTCGTCGGTGGGGTCGCGACCCAGCTTTACCGTGAGATTACGCTGGGCAGCCCGGGCCTTCCACTCGCGTTCGGCCACATGAACCGGAATCCGAATGGTTCGGGATTGTTCTGAAATAGCTCGGCCAATTCCCTGGCGAATCCACCAGGTGGCGTAGGTACTGAACTTGAAGCCGCGCCGCCAGTCGAACTTGTCGACCGCCCGCATTAGGCCAATAATACCTTCCTGAACCAGGTCATTCAGAGGCATCCGGCCCTGGTAGCGCTTGGCGATGGACACCACCAGTCGCAGGTTGGAGGTAATCATGCGATCCTTGGCAGCAGCGTCGCCTGCCTCAACTCGCCGCGCCAGTTCTGCCTCCTCGTCCTTGGTCAAGAGAGGGCATCGACCGATCTCATCCATAAACATTCCGGCACTATCTACTGTACCGGATGATGTTCTACCGGCCCGTGCTCGCGGCCGATTTAGCCGTTCCTTTTCCGTTTCAGCGGGAGTGTAAGCTTCACCGTCTTGTTCCTCGGCCTGCACTACCTCCCCCACAGCAAGATAACCAGCACCCTCAGCTGCAATCCTGACTGCAGCTTCAGTAAGCTCAGCATCTAACTCGGCAATTATTGGCAAGCCCGCAGTCGCTGTTTCGCTTTGCATGCTCAATAATATACTCGATGAATTGGCTGTTGTATAGCTTAAACTGGTATTTTATTTTATAAAGTCGTGGAGTTTGCGGGCGTCTTTGTGCTTGCGCAGTTTGGCCAGAGCTTTGGCTTCAATTTGGCGGATGCGTTCGCGAGTGACAGAAAACTCCTGGCCGACTTCCTCTAAGGTGTGGCTTTTGCCGTCTTCCAGACCAAAGCGCAGGCGCAAAATCTTTTGTTCGCGCTCAGTCAGCGCACCCAGCATGTCTTTGACTCGTTCCTTAAGCAGCTGATTGGTGGCCGATTCTTCCGGCGTGATGGTGTCTTCGTCTTCGATAAAATCGGCCAGCACTGACTCTTCTTCATCGTCGCGAATGTTGGCATCGAGGCTGGAAATATCCTGTTTGATTTTCATGATGTGCTCAACTTTGTCCACATCGATCTCCAGCGCTTCGGCAATTTCTTCGTTGGTCGGCTCGCGGTTGAGCTCCTGAGTCAGACGTCGCTGGGTGCGCAGCAAACGGTTGATGGTTTCTACCATGTGCACCGGAATACGTATAGTGCGCGCCTGATCGGCAATGGCGCGGGTGATGGCCTGGCGGATCCACCAGGTGGCGTAGGTACTGAACTTGAAGCCACGCTCTGGATCAAATTTTTCTACGGCGCGCAGCAAGCCGGTGTTGCCTTCCTGGATAAGATCCAGCAAATCCAGCCCGCGGCCGACATAGCGTTTGGCAATGCTCACCACCAAACGCATGTTGGCTTCGGCCATTTCGGCTTTGGCTTTTTTGTCGCCAGTTACGACGCGCTTAGCCAGCGCTAATTCCTGCTCGGTATTAAGCAGCGGAATTTTACCAATTTCACGCAGATACAAGCGCACTGAATCGTCGGCAATGTCGTCCAGATAGGTCTGCTCGTCCAGCACCACCTCTTCGCCCTCATCGGCCACCCACTCGTCGCTAAATTCGCCGGTGTTGGGCTCGGCGGCAACAATTTCGATATTGGCATCAGCCAGTTCGGTATATAGGGCATCCAGTAGTTCGACGTTTTCCGGCGCGTCGGTAATAGCGTCCAAAATTTCGCGCTGGTCAATCTTGCCAGCTTTTTTAGCTTTCTCTATCAGCGTCTGCTTGACTTGCTCCAAATCAACAGGCGGCTGGTCGGCAGGCACTGCGGCGGATGCGGTTTTTTTAGCCATTCATGTCTCCCTTGTAAAGTTTAAGTAAGCTGTCGAGCTGTTTGGCGCGTTCCAGCAGTGTTTGAGTTTGAGTCTCATCGGCCGTAGCCAGCTCCTGAGAAATTTGATTTTTGCGAACTTTGACATATTGCTCTATTAGTCGGGCCTGCAGTCGAGCGGCTTCGTAACGAAGCTCCAGAAGCTCGAGGCCGGAATAAAGCTCATCGTATTGTAATGCTAGGATTTTAACATAATCAGATAGCGGTTGCAACACCTTAGCCTGTGCTGGGTCGCCGGCAAAGTCGGGATTGGCCTGCAAAAAACCGTGTAGGTGGCGGGCTTGGTCGCTGACTAGCATGTCAGTGAGCGGTTGTAAAAAGTCGCGCAGCTTGGGCTGCAGCAACGCCAGAGCCAGCAAGCGATCCTGGAATTTAACCAGATCGCTCGTTGTTTTATCGGCTGTTGGGCTGGCGGCTGGTGTTTTTTTGGCTTTGAGTCGAACAGTCGGGGCAGTTTGCTGAAGTTTGCTCTGCAGCGCCTCGCGGCTGGCACCAATAACGCTAGCTAGCTGATCAATATAGTGTTCCTGCTCAACCTGGTCCGTCAAAGTTCGAATCACGGCCAAAATCACATCGCTAAACTGGCGCTTGCCTTGGGCACTGCTGATATCTAGCAAGGCCTGGTAGCGTTCCATCAGCCAATCCAGGGCGTACTGCGGCTTTTCAATAATCTCCTGCCAGATTGTGGCGTCCTGGCGAATCAGCTCGTCGGGATCTTTGCCACTGGGAATGGTGATAATACTGAGTGAAACGCCCACGAGGCTGGCAATCGGAATCGCTCGTTCGGTAGCCGCCAGTCCAGCTTTGTCGGTGTCAAAACACAGCCGAATATCACCGGTAAAACGACTGAGGGCTTTTAGGTGTTGGTCAGTCAGCGCTGTGCCGGCCGTGGCCACCACTTGACGCACGCCGGCTTGATGCGATGCAATCACGTCCAAATTACCTTCGGCCACCACCACAAATTTACTTTTGCGAATCATCTCTTTGGCCAAATGCAAACCATAGACATGCCGGCTTTTGTCGTACAGCAGGGTGCTGGGCGTATTGATATATTTGGGCGCCTGCGGGTCGTCGTCCAGCAACCGCGCCGTAAAGCCAATCACTTGGCCCTGGGCATCAGCCAGCGGAATCATGATCCGGCCGCGAAACATGTCTTGCGTGCCGCCGCGGTAGCTGCGGCTGCTCAGACCCGCGGCTTTTATTTCCTCGTCGGTAAACTTTTTGGATTTTAGAAAATCCACTAGCGCCGTGCCATTGTTGGGGCTATACCCCAGTCGCCATTCCAGCACGGTGGCTTTGGAAAAAGCCCGTTTGTTTAGCAAATATTCCAGCGCTGTATGACTGCTTTTAAGGTGAGTCTGATAAAAGCGCGTGGCTAGCTCCAGGATTTCGTGTAGCCGCTGTTTTTGCTGGGTATTGCCGCCGCTGCGACTGGTTTGGTATTGCTCTAGGTCAACTCCAGCTTTGCGGGCTAGAAGCTCTAGTGCGCCTTTAAAGTCCAGGCCTTCTAGCTCCATCACAAAGCTAAACATGTCGCCACCTTTACCGCTGCTAAAGTCGTGCCAGATCTGTTTTTCGGGCGAGACCACAAAGCTCGGCGTCTTTTCACTGCTAAACGGGCTCAGACCCTTCCAGTTGCGCCCGCTGCGCTTCAGCTGCACATACTCGCCCAGCACATCCTCAATCGCCAACCTAGATTTAATTTCCTCCACAGCATCCATAGTCAATAAGTATCTAGCAGATAGAGGTTACTGGCAAGCACACGCATGATCAAAAAGTGTTGGTGCTTGGGCGTATCGAGTCAGTTATGCTTAAATAAGAGACATGTCGCCCGAACAATCACCAGCTCCACCACCAATCCAGCCCGGACAGAGTCCTTATGATTTTTTGCTCAATCCAGCATCCGTGCCAAAGTCAAAACTGGTTAGCAAAGTCCCCTTGCCGCGCGATCCGTTTTTGCGCCGCGTCGTTATAGTTTTGGGCGGTGGAATAGGGCTTATCATTGTTATTGCCCTGCTGGCGGGTGTAATTTTTAGTGGTGGAAGTGGCTCAAGCCTGACGACCTTGGCTCAAGAGCAAAACGAACTGATCCGTATTGCTACGGCCGCAGCCAACCAAGCTACCGTTCAAACCACTAAAAATCTGGCCGTGAACACCCAAACAATTCTGACCACCAATCAGCAACAATTGCTGGCCTACGCCAAAAAACACGGACAAAGCATCGGAACCAAACAGCTGGGTCTGACCAAAAGTTCGGCTACCGATACCCAACTAGCCAATGCCCTGGCTGCTAGCAACTACGACACGGTATTTATTCAGATCACTCAAGCGCAGCTGACAACGTATAGCAAGCTTCTCAAGCAAACGTTTAGTTCTACAAGCAATGCCACTGGCAAGCAACTACTGCGAGCTGATTATGCAGCAGCCGGTGCGCTCACTACCCAAGCCGGTAGCGCCGCAAGCGCACTTGCCAATCAATAATTACTGAACGGCTACGCCACCAGCTCATAGCTATGACGAATAAACCCTTGTACTTCTTCCCACGGCATCTCGCTAGACAGTACAATCGTGTTCCAATGTTTTTTATTCAGATGGTATCCGGGCATGACGCTATCGTACTTTTCGCGCAGTAGTTCGGCCAGCTGCGGATCGCATTTGAGGCTTAGCTGCAACGGCTCTTTGCCCTCAGCCATCAGCGCAAACATCTTGCCGTCCTGCTTTGAGCCAGTTTTGTATACAGCTACGTCCTGCCCAAACGGATAATCCAGATATGCGTGAGGCATGCTCAAAATATAATCTTCAACTGTTTTGCGATCCATTTTTGAACCAATCCAGGTAAAATTGCAGTTCGGCGATACTGGCTTGAATGTCATCGAAAGCCCGGTGGGCTTGAATTTTTTCGTATTCCACGTCGTATTTGCCCTGCATCAACACCTTCCAAGCAGTTACATCGAGCATGCGGTAGTGAAGCTTGAGATCCAGCGCCGGCCACCAACGTTTAATAAATTTGCGGTCGTTATGAATGGAGTTGCCCGCCAGGATAGCCGGCTCTTGGCCAAAGTGCGTTTCAACCAGCGCGATCAAATCTTGCTCAACTTCACTGCTTGGTTTGCCGGTCTCCAGTTTTTTCAAAAAATCATCGCGGTTGGTCGGCACGCTGCTCCACCACACATTGCTCTTTTGCATTTGTTCAATCACCAGCTCTCGTTTGTGATGCACGTGCGCTTCATAACTGGCCAGAGTTTTGAAATTAAAATCAGTGATCTCGGCAGCCACTTCCAAAATCACGTCCTTATCTGAATCCAGCCCAGTCATCTCCAAATCCACCCACAACAACTTCGTCGGAATCGCGTCTTTAGCAGAGTTTGCCATCTATAATCTCCTTAAACCAACCACTTGTTTCTTCAAACAACCTTAACACGACTTCGTCGGAATCTTCAAATTGGTGGTGGGCATCGGGAATTTTTATAAATTGCTTGGATTCATCAGCCGCCGCAATGTACTTTTGGCCAAGATCAACCATAGCTCCTTTGCCGGCAGCAATCAATTTGAGCGGATAACCTTTGTGCGTTGCCCAGCTGCTGTTGTCACCAAACGCATAGTCTTCCTCTCTCATGGCTTTTGGCAAAATACATCCGTAACCAGAAAGCATTATAATTATCTTTTTGTACTCTTCTTCCAAAAGATCTTTTTTCCACGATTGGTCACCATGCCAAACCAGGCCGTGCGTCGGATCCCACAGAACGGCGCCATCAAGCTTTGATTTTGATCTTAAAATAGTCAGCCCGCCGTAGCTATGCCCAACCGCAAAAACCTTGGGAACCTTTTGGCCTCTTAAATAATCAATCACGGCGTCAAAATCATCGGCGTGCGTTTGAAGCGTGCAGTCCAGCAAGTTACGTGTGTTTGGCTCAAAGTCGTACATGAAAAGCCGTAGGCTGGCAAAGCCCTGCTCGTGCAAATACCGGGCGCCCAGATATTGCAGCAGTTCGTTGCCGCTGCCGGGCCGCCCGTGCATCATCACTATTAGCGGTTGCGTGAACTCGCCGCGCAAAATTCCTTTGATTTTTAGCCCGCCAGCACTCGGCAAATCAATCAACAAAGTTTCTTCAGTCACCGCCCGGTAGCATATCTCGCTCATCACCGGCAATTATAGCTTCTTAACTGCCTAAACCAAAAACTCCGGCTGATTTGACTGGAGTTTTAGGGGTTAAATTTTGAAGTTATTTGTCTGCGGCACGGGCGGTGGCTAGGGCATCGGAATACCATTTGAGTTCGGCCAGCATATTAGCGAGGGTTGCCTGCGGGCCGTAAGGATTGGCTTTGAGCTCTTCACTCAAGTTGCCATTTTCATCGATAATTTCCCCCACTCTACCGGCAAAAGCCACGTGGGCAGGGATAATCGCGGCACGTGATTCGCTCAAAATTTCCTTGAGATGCATCGCCGCACGAGCGCCAGCCACGCTGCCGTGACTCACCACCGTGGCTGGCTTTTTCACCAATTCCCAAGTTAGAAAGTCCAGAGCGTTTTTGAGCACTCCCGAAATAGAGTGATTGTACTCCGGCGTCACAAAAATGTAGGCATCGGCTTCGGCCAGCTTGGTCGTCCACCTGCCAGCTACTTCGCCAATTTTGCGCTCAGGATTGTAGCGCGGGCTGATTGACTCGTCCAGAAACGGCAACGGATAATCAACCAAATCCAGAACCTCTACTTGGATATCGGGCAGATTTTTGGCTTCGTTGGCCACCCATTTGGCTAACTGCGGTGTTACGCGACCTGGGCGAGTAGTGCCGATTATAATCTGTAATTTCATATTGATTCCTCCTTAATATGGTATACTTTATATAGTGATTTTAATTGTAGTGAATGTACTATACTTTGTAAAGCATGAAAAAATTATCGACTAAACCAAGGATGGATAGCGCAGGCGTTTTGGAGTCGAAGGATGGCTGTATCGCCAGCGCCATGGCCATCATCGGCAACAAATGGACGGCGCTCATTTTGCGCGACCTGGCTAGCGGCCCTAAACGCTTTAGCGAACTGGAGAAATCTATCAGCGCCATCAACCCGCGCATTCTCAGCCAGCGGCTGGATGATCTGGAAGAGCATGGCATTATCAGCACACTGACGCCACCAGGCATCCCTGTGCGTAACGTCTACTTGCTAGCACCCAAGGGCGAAGATCTCTTGCCCGTCCTCAAGCAAATGGCTGCCTGGGGCACGAAGTATTATCAAGCCTAATTGGTTAAGAAATTAAGCTGCTTTTGTTTTGGTCGGCTTAAACCGAGCCCGGGTAATGAGCAGTGCGTTAATGAGCAGCAGTGTTACCGCCAGAAACCTCAGTATGCGGGCATTGGCAATACTGGCAGCAATAATGGCGTATACACTTATAGCTACACCGCCAAGCGCTAACCCTTCGCCGATCACGTCTAACTTGCGGGAGAAGTATATTCCGGCCACCATCACCACTACCGCCAGCGGCAAAAGCGCTATCGCCACATTTCGTTCATAGGATTTGTTATGCGTATCGTATTGCTTCGAGGTCGTGTAGTAGTCCTGTCGCTGGCTATCCTGGGCCGTTGTGCTCGCCGAGTAGTCGATATTTGGATAGCTTGGCATTTTTGGCGGTTGATAAAACGAAAAGATCGCAACGCCTACAAAAGCCACGGAAGCAACAGCAATTAGTAGCGAGTACAGTAACCTTACAAATGTGTTCATCATTAATCCCTTTTTTACGTTATATTTCTACTATATCATGCGTTATTACGGCTTCGGTTTAAAATCCAGGGCGACTGAGTTGATGCAATAGTGTTGGCCAGTGGGCGAAGAGTCATCTGGAAAAATATGGCCAAGATGGCCGCCACAGGTTTTGCAAATGACTTCGGTGCGACGCATGCCAAAGCTAGTGTCATCACGCAGTTCAACAGCATCGCTGCCAGCTACTTCTGAGAAACTAGGCCAGCCGGCCAGACCCGGTTCTTTTGATTCATATTTGCTGTCGCTCTTGAACAACACCGTGCCGCAAGCCGCACATGCATAATCTCCGTTATCATTATTGCGCAGCAGCTTGCCGCTAAACGGCGCCTCGGTGCCCTTTTCGCGTAGCACGTGGTATTGCTCGGGCGTAAGTTTCTTTTTGAGTTCGTCGTCAGATAATTGCATCTGATGTTTAAGCTTGTGGCTTGCTTTTCATTTGAGCGCTTGCCCAGCACCATAGCCATATCAAAATTTCCAAAGCAATCAGCTCCAGCACAAACCACACTGCTGGCAGCAAATAGTCATTTCGCAAACCCAGGCTACTGGAGACCCCGCTAATGCTTGCGGCAAGTGCTCGCGTAAATCCACCCACAAAGGTACTAATAAATATACCCAGAACCACACCGACCACGAGCGATGAGCCGTCTTTGCGTTTGAGAACCCTCATAGTTGTGACCATGCCAAACCCCTCCGTTTAGTTATGGTAAGCATTATAGGCTAGTCGTTTATTTGTTCAAGTCTAGCGACAAGAACGCTTTTAAGCCACGTTTTTAGGCGTGTCCAGCCGGTCTAGCCTGAGCCGCTTAATCACAAGATATACAACCAGCAAAATTGCTAGAAACGAGATGACATCACTCAACACCTGGCCGTAGTTGAGTTTATTGATGCAGTGACCGTGCGTCGACTGCAAACAAGCCGTTTTTTTGCTAAAATCGTAGCCACCAGTGGCCAGGCCAATGATTGGCGTGACGATATTTGTAACAATTGATTTTACCAGCGTCGTCGACGTTGTGCCAATCACAAAACCCACGCCCAGCCCCACCACGCCCTGTTCGCGAATAAAGGTTACGAAGCCGCTAAACGGTTTGTGGTGAGTCGCAGGTTGTTTGGTTGTAGCCATCTAGTTTAATTGTGATATGAAAACGACTTGAGGTCAAGCCGCTACATGCGCTCAGGAGCCGGAATATTGAGCACTGTGAGACCAGCTTTGAGCGTATTGGCATAGAGTTCAACCAGTTGCAGCCGCAGCTCCTGGCGTTCGTTGCCCAGCACACGGTTATGCTCGTAGAAGCCGTTGAAGGTTTGAGCCAGTTCGTACAAATAGGTACAGATGTGATGTGGCATCAGCTCGGTAATGGCTTTGTCGATCACCTCGGTATATTCACCTAGTTTGCGCACCAAAGATCGCTCACCCGGTTCCAATGATTGACTGGAAAGACTTGATTCTGGAGGCTCTGACTTGGCCAAAATACTCCTGGCCCGAGCATGGGCATACTGCAAATACGGCCCGCTGTTGCCTTCCAGGCTGACTGATTCGGCAGGATCGTAGATAATGTCGCCACCAACGCGATATTTCAAAAACGCATACTTCACTGCCGCCAGCACCGTTTGCTCGTTATCCTGGCCGGTCAAAACCTGATTGGCCCGATTGGCAGCATCAAGTACATCAACCGCTCGTAGCACATTACCCTTGCGGCTGCTCATTTTGGTGCCGCCCTCAAGCTTTACCTGCCCATGAGTTACATGTCTGGTGCGCTGGGCCAACTCCGGCGCAAATTGTTCGATACTTTTGAGCACGACTTTCATGTACTCAATAATGTCGTTGCCGGTGATTACGACCGACAAATCAAAATGATAGTCCCGCCACTTGGCCATAATCAGCCCCACATCTTTGGCTTCATAGGTTGGCAATCCCTGCGAGTTTATAAATACCCGCGTATGTAGCCCGTACTTTTCGCCATTAAAAATTATCGCTCCGTCGCTCTGCTCATATACGCCTTTTTCTCGTTGCTCGTGCACCGTCGCCAGTCCAAGGGGTGTGGTTTCGCTTTCGGGATAGTATTTTTCGAACGTGGTACCAATGCGAGCATAAAATTTGTCAAAATAATCGTAGCTCCACTGCCGGCAGGTCCAATAAATGTGCGCAAATGGTGAGCTGTGATCTCCATCGGCAATGACTTGATATAGCTTTTTGTTCAACTCCACAATTGCCGCCTTGGCAGCTTCGTCGTTTTCGTAGGCCGTAGTTCCCTGCACGTAGCATTCCGCCAGCCAGACAGAACGTTGTGACTCATCAATCTCTGCCAGCTTGTCGGGCTTTTCCCCGCCCAATCGCTGCAAGATAACATACATAGCTCTTGCCACATGCAGGCCAATGTCTCCGCCAAAATTTACGCGGTGCACGGTGGCACCAGCATGCTCCAGCAAACTGGCAATAGCATCGCCCACCACACTAGTGTAGAGATGCCCGGCGTGCAGTTCTTTAAACGGGTTGGGATCAGAATACTCGGCCACCACGGTCTGGCTGGCCAGCGTTTGAGCCGGTTTTTGCTGAGTTAATTTTAGGAGAATTTGATCGCTCAGTTTAAAGTTAATAAACCCCGGACCGGCAATGGTTATGTCACTAACCTGCTCGGCCAGACTTTCGCGCAACTTACTCGCCAATGCTTCGGCAACCTCGCGCGGATTTTTGTGTAGTTGGCCAGTTAGCTGCAGCGCCACATTGGTAGCCCAGTCGCCAAATTGTTCCTCCGGCCGCGACAACTCCGGCGCCACATCCACGCCAAATAATGCTTTGGCCGCACCTTGCACAACAGCTCGTAATTGATCCAACATATTCTAGAGTATAACAGGTCAGCTGCACTGAAACTCACTCGCCACGGAAAGCCGCCCGCAGCTGCCAGCCAACCACATAGATGCCACCAAGCAGTACAAAGAACATCAGCGTTGTGGTGAACGTTGCCGGATGAGCAAAGGGATGGAGGATTCGGTCGGAGACGTCAAATAAAATCCCCCCGGGATTGGTCAGCACATCCCAGCTGTTCCAACGTAAGTCTCGCCCCAAATACATCGCAAAACTTGTCAGCAGCAGTACCGCAGCCACCACCATATGCGCACTGCGCGCGGCCAAGCGCCTGAGAAGCTGGCGGTGAACGATGTATAAACTCAGGAAACCCAGCAGTAGCCCATTGAGGGCAAACGATAGTATCATCACGGCATCGTAGAGTACATTTCCACTGCTGATAATTGCCAGATGAATAAAGTCGCTGATTAAATAAAAACTATTGGGTAAAAAACCCAGCCAGGCCAGCGTCAGAATAATTGCTGGCCAACTATTCCAGCCGTAACTGGGCAGCATAATCATCAGCCAGGTTGCCAATAGTAGCGGCAGCCAGGCCAAGAACAGATTCCACACCAGATACCAATAAGACCCGTCGTGGCGACCCAAAGCCTCAACAATATAAAAACTAATGCTCACCAGGCTGGCTAACCCCAGGGCTTGCATCACTGCCCGATATCGTCCAATTGTCCGCCCAAATTGCTGCATAGCTATACATTATAGCAATTGAGCATAGACAGCCCCTAGCCAGCTACTTGGCAACCGGCACAGTCAAGCTAAAAACCGCGCCGCCTTTGGGGTCGTTGGCGGCAGTAAGACTAGCGCGGTTGGCCCGGGCGATTTCTGCCGCCAGTGCCAGTCCGAGTCCATAGCCACCCGTGCCGCCGGTGCGAGCTTTGTCGCCACGGTACAGCCGCTCAAAAATGTGCGGCAAGTCGGCCTCATCAATACCCGGTCCCTCGTCCTGTATTGTCAATGTATACTGACCATCACTGCTCGCTCCATGAATAAAAATCGCGCCTTTTTGGGGGCCATACTTAATGGCATTGTCGAGCATAATAACCAATAGCTGCTCCAGACTTTCGGTATTGCCAACTACTAAAGCTGGACTCAAGGTTTTTTCTATATTGACCTGTTTGTCGGCAAGTAGTTTATTGACCTGCCCGGCGGCTTGGGCAAAAATTTTAACCGGATCTACCGGCCCTAACGGTAAGGTAGTTTGGCCATACTGCGTGAGCGCCAGCAAACTGCCCGACAAACTTTCCAGGCGTTGGACTTCTTCGAGATTGCTTTGAATGAGTTTCTTGGCGTCTTCGGTGCTGAATTTTTTCTGATGCAAAAAAACTTCGTTTTCCAGCCGCATATTGGCCAGCGGGGTGCGCAGCTCGTGGCTGGCATCGCTGGCAAAACGTTTTTGGGATTCGTGGGCTTCTTCGATGGGACGCAGCGCTCGGCCGGCATACCAGTAACTGAGCATACCGCCAACTATCAGGGCGGCTATGTTAATAAGCAGCACATCTTCGTTTAGTCGCTCGCGCAGCTGTTCGGCTTGAGTATCTTGAGCAGTGTTAAAATCGTGGTACGGCCGCGGAGCTATAGAATATAACCGAGAAAATAACCGTCGCACATCGCCACGCTGGACAGTGTTGGCGCTATTAATTTCCCGTTGGGTCAGCAGCCGCGTCCCGAGCGTCAGCGTCAAACTAAAGCCGAGCAAAATTGCCAGATAAAACAATGTTAACTTGACTCGCGCCGATTTAAACATCTTGGTTATCTTTCCTGGTCCCAGCCGTTATACTTTATACATCGTACGTTCTACGTAACTTTATACCCATGACCGCGAATGGTTTGAATAACCACCTCACCGGGCCCGATTTTTTTGCGCAAGTTAGCTACAAAGGTCTCGACGGTGTTGTGCTGCACCCGGGCTTCATCGGCCCACACGTGATCGAGCAACTGGTCTTTGCTGAGCACCTCACCTTTGTGGCGCAGCAAATATTCCAGCAGGTGAAATTCTTTGGGCGTCACGTGGACTGATTTTTGGTGATATGTAATGTTTTTTGTCACCGTATCGAGCTGCAGGTGCTTCGCTTCCAGGGTGTTGCCGGTGTGCGCTTTGGGACGACGCAGCAGGGCGCGGGCGCGAGCCAGCAGCTCATCGTAGCTAAATGGTTTGGGCAAATAATCATCGGCACCAATGTCCAGTCCGCGCACCCGGTCGCCAATGGTGGTGCGCGCGGTGAGCATCAAAATAGGCATGCTTTCGCCTCGCGCTCGCCACTGTTTAATCAGCGCCGGGCCGTCAAGACTGCCCGGAATCATCCAATCCACCAGCGCCAAATCGTACACACCGGCTGTGGCCAAAGATTCCGCCTGATCGCCGTCACCAGCCACATCGACGATGTAGCCTTCGGCGCTTAAGCCCCGTTCCAAACTCCGCGCTAGCTTTTCTTCGTCCTCGACAACCAAAATTTTCATGAATCGTTCCTTGTTTAAGGTAACTGCAGTATGTCAAACCCAGCTGCGAATCACCTGGGTAAGTTTTTGGCTCTCTTTAACTATACCTCTTACTTATCCAGCTCTAGCTTAAATTTTTCGATCAACTCAACTGGCGTGGGATCAATGCCGTTTAAAACAGCCAAATACAGGCTGACAAAATCGCCCAGCGCGATAGTCGATAACATCTGTTCCAGGATGGTTTGCCCTTGGGCTTGGACGACAATCGGCTCGGGACGTAATCCACTCAGCAGGCGCTCGGTGACTTCAAAACGTTTTTGGATACGCGGATGTTCAAGGTTACTGCGTAGTTCCACGACGGCGTAGGGCTTATCGACCGGTTGCTTGGTCCAGCCCAGCATTTCGTTATGATTGAGCTCCGAGTACTGATTGCACCAAGCAATCTGTTTGGCGTTTTCGTTGCAATTGATTTTCCACTTGTAAGCGGCTGGAAACAGCTTGGATCCGGCATACACCACCACCGACTTGCCCATCAGCTCCTGAGCAATTTGTTTAGCTTGATTTTGAACAGTTGGCACTGTGGGCGCCCAGATATTTGCTTGCCCGCACAAAAAATCTTTGGCCTGTTCCAGCTGGGGCCCAATTTCGGCCGCCTGCAGCACCTTGGCCTGCACCAGCACGCTCAGCAGCGCTTTAAATTGGTACAGCAACGTGTGTCGCGGCTGATAGCCGCTGGGCTCAACAAATAGCGGATAGTTTTTTTTTCGAGCGATGTCGGCTAGCTTGCCACCAGCTGTCGTGATTGCAATCTGAGCACCTTTTGCTTCAGCTTCGATCAATGCGCTCACCGCTTCTTCGGTATTGCCGGAATAACTCGACGAGATAAACAGCGTGTGATCGTTCACGTATGTCGGAATGGAATAATCGCGCACAATTTCAAATGGCACCGGCAGACCCGGCCAGCTGTGCAACAACATGCCGGCGAGTGCCGAGCCACCCATACCCGCATAAACAATATTGGCAATCCGAGCCACCTGCACTGACACCGTCGGCTCAAACTCATAGTCCAGCTGCTGCCACTGCTTAGCCGCAATCCCCAGTGCATCCTGCCCATCACGCATATGAATAAGTTGTAGGTCATCTAACATCTGGCACTCCCGTACTGTGCCTATAGTATACAAGTATATTTCTAATGGTTATTTGTATTTTAAAACTTTGCGTTATACTAAGTAGTAAATAATAGCTTGTAATAGGGGGTGGAAATGTTTGGGCACCAAAATGATGTAAACAGTAACAATACCGATGACCAGTTGATTAGCTCGGCGCCAGATGAGTTAGGCTCTAGTGCCACCGTGGGCGGCGAAGGGACAACGGTGACGCCGATACAGCCCGCTCCCGCGCCAACTACCGACGTAAGCCCAACGATTAGCGAGCCTACAAGTGCGCCCATAATTGCCACTTCAACTGCCGACAATGATGACTCCTCGACAATGACGCCAGCCGCCAACACCTCCATGTCTGCTGGTACTGAGCCGGCGATCGTAGATGCCCCGCCCGCAAGCGACAGCAACCTAAGCTCCGTGCCGGGTATTGGTGATGCCAACGACTTGTTGGGCTTAAAACAACAGGCTCTGCAGCAACTGTCACCACTGATTGACCATCTCGATCAATCTCCGGAAGAAAAATTTCGCACCACCATGATGATGATTCAGGCTAATGACGATCAGAGCCTTATCAAAAATGCCTATGCGTCCGCCCAAGAAATTACCGACGAGAAAGTTCGTGCTCAAGCCCTGCTGGATGTCGTCAACGAAATCAATTACTTCACCCAGAAAAAATCTTAATCAATACACCGTAGGTAATTCTGTCGGAAAGTTTTAGCTAACCATTTTAGCGCGGCGCAAATAAAGTTCGTAGACGCCTACGCCTATAGCACTGGCGATGACAAATACGGCGAGTATGCTGCCAGGGCCAGTGTTGGTTAGAGTCGTAGCACCCGGTGTTGGCGTAGGTGTAGTCACGGCCGGAGTTGGCGCTACATTTGAACTGTTAGCCGGTGGCGTAACAGCGGAATTGCCGCTTGGAGTTTGTACGAGCTGTGAATTTTTCGGTGTATTGGGCTTTGAAACTTTCTGCGGAACAGCGGTCGACGGAACAGAGGGTTGGTTAATTTGCTGGTACACCCAGCGGCCGCCAAAGAACAAACCGACCAAAATCAGCAGCAATCCTGCGACTGCTCCCACGGCCAACCCGTGCATACCAAACCGGCTGCTGGAACTGTTATTGGAAATCGGCTGCGTATATTCAGGCATCATTTCAGGGGCAGGCGGCAAATTAATATCTGCCGGGTCAATCGACTCGGAAGCATCGGATTTATTGCGATTAAATAACTTCATAGCTCAAACTCCTCTTTCAACAATCCATACAGTACTACAAACTTATGGTTTTTGCAAGTTTACTACAATAAAATAATGAATTAGGCAACCCTTTGCTCTTCTTGCTCGCCATAAAAAAGTTTAAGCAGCAAGTGTGACGCACAATGATCAGTGTCACTATGGTGTTTAACGACAGTATTGGTACAGGTCAAGTGTCTACACTCGGCCTTTCCGCTCTCTGCCCGTAAGACCAGGGCAATAAGCTGATTAAATTGCGGATCGCTCAGTATAGTCCGAGGTAACTCAAGTAATCTTTTTAACCTCGCTTCATCGGGCAGTGCTATGAGATCCGCTAATTGATGTGTGATACTTTCTCCTAAAGCTTCGCTAATTGCTTCTAGTGGGTTATCGGATTGAGATTCAGACTGCTGAAGGTTTGCTAAGCGCAGTAAAAAGTCACTGAGCGTGTGAGCTCGGCACGCTTCACTTCCAACAATATTTATATCGCGACAAGTTTTCGTATATTTACATGGGTCTTGTCCTTTGGGTACGCGCCCAATCAGCTCAATGGTGAAAATTTGTTCGGATTCGTTGAGTATACCGAATTCTTCTGAGGATTTGTCTCTACCAAAATAATGCCGGTCTAGATAACTTTCCAATAAGGTTTCGAGTAACATCCCTGCGATTTCGGCAGATTCTTGATCTGTAGAGAGTTGTGAGGGCTGGTTCATTAACCAATTTTCCCCGTCTGGGCTATCAAGCTGGGCGGTCATTTGGGCAACGCATTTGTTGTACCATGCCAAAAGTACACTTTCGTCTTTTTCAAAATCTGACTGTTTTAGGCGCCTTAGCCCGCGCGCTACTATACTGTCAAGAGCCTCTGTAGTCCAGGATTTAACACCGGGTTTGTTGTCAACGAGCCCCTTGAGCGCTTGTGCCAGAGCAGCTTCAAGCCCCAGCCCGGCAGCTAACGATTCATCTATTATTCTTGCAACCCCATCCAAAGACCAAGCTACTACCGAAAGAGGTTCCTTGTCTTGCGGATCTTGCGTAACAACAGATGCCTCCAGCAATACGATAGCTGACTCTGGACTTCGCTCTTCCAGAATATTACCTGAATTACCATGCTCACTGAGCCAAATCTTTGCTTCTCTAACTAATCGCCGGTGTTGTATTCGTTCCCCGACACTGAGAGCGACCAGTTCAGCTTCCTTGACTGCCAATAATTCTTGGAGACCGGCATCTACAACTTCTATAGCAAAAAGACGGACTTCTTCGCCCACCTCTTGTATTTCTTCGGGGGATCCTTCAGCTGCCATAAAAGCCTTCTGGATTATTTAGCTCTGCTTCGATTTCCATTAAACGCGTCGCGATAGCAGCTTCTTCGACTACTCGCGCCGGTGATGGGTCCCCAGCTTTTGTAAAGAGAGGATGTATGCCATGCCCTTCGGCTACTTGATTGTGTGTAAGCGTAACAGGTTTTGCAATTTCTCTATCAGCAAGTAGTTTGCCTCCCGTTAAACACATGGTTAATACGCCGGCATTTATAATACCCAACCTATTCATCTCTTGGCGTACCTCTCGCTCGGTCAAAGGAGCAGCCATGCCTTCCTGTCGAATACGAGCCAATGCGTCAGCTACAGCAACTTCCCAAGTAGGGACATCTTCTGCGGCTGCCATTTAGATACTCCTCTTGGCAGCGGTAAATAGGCGCAGGGTAACCGGTAACGCTGTATGTTGGCTACCAAAAATCTGTAATGATTTTGACTGAGGCATCGCGGGTCTCCGGATTCTTGACCCCAACTATACTAGCTAGTTTTTATTTTTGCAACAGAACATTCGATAAAACAAAATGTAAAAAGCTCGAAATTATTTCGGACTTTTTACTGCCGCTTTCGGCAAGGAGCAGCCCAGCAGCCTTAGTCCGGTACTGGGTTAAGGAAACATATCTCGGTTCCCTCATTTGCTGCTTACATCATGCCCATGCCACCCATGTCGGGAGCAGAAGGAGAGGATTTTGCTTCGGGGACATCGACTACCAGCGCGCCCATGGTCATGGCTGTGCCAGCAATGCTTACAGCATTTTGAATAGCTTCTTTAGTGACACGAGTTGGATCCACAATGCCAGCCGATTTAAGATCTACCAGCTTGCTTGGATCATTGACATTGACGCCCTGTCCGGCTTTGCTCTTCTTGATGAGTGGCAACCATTCATCCGGATTGAGGCCTGAATTTTCCATTAATGTTCTGAATGGTTGCTCCAGCGCTTTGGCCAAAAGGTTGCGACCAGCCGTAACTGAAGTGTCGGCATCATCTGTATTCAGAACAGTTATAAGACTCAAGTTTAACAGCGTCACGCCGCCACCAGCCACAATGCCCTCATCCAGAGCAGCTTTGACAGCGTGCACGGCGTCATCGACGCGGAATTTCTTTTCCTCGATTTCGGTTTCGGTGGCCCCACCAACTTTGATGACCGCCACTTTGCCCTGCAACGCAGCGCGGCGCTTCTCTAGGTTTTCGCGGTCGTACTCGCTGGTGGCTGCGGTGATTTGAGCGTTGATTTGTGCAATCCGTTCTTTGACTGCGACCGTTGAACCAGCACCTTCGATGATGGTCGTCTCGTCTTTAGTGACAATCACTTTACGAGCTGTGCCTACCACATCCAGGTCAACGTTTTCAAAGGTCATGCCGCGGTCGTCGGTAATGACTTGGCCGCCGGTCAAAATAGCGATGTCTTCGAGGATTTCCTTGCGGCGGTCGCCAAAGGCCGGAGCTTTGATGGCGATGGTGTTAAACACGCCCTTCAAGCGGTTCAAAATTAACGTACCGAGCGCTTCGCCTTCGACGTCTTCGGCAATCAGCACGAGGTCTTTTTTACCGGATTGGGCCAGCTTTTCCAGCAGCGGCAAAAATTCCTGAATCGAGCTAATTTTTTTGTCGGTAATCACAATAGCCGGCTTGTCGTAGACGGCTTCCATGCGGGCGGTGTCGGTTACCATGTAGGGGCTCACAAAGCCACGGTCGAAAGTAAAGCCTTCTACTACTTCGCTCTCCAGCGCCAAACCCTGGCCCTCTTCCACCGTCACCACTCCGTCTTTGCCTACTTTGTCGATCACATCAGCAATCAAGCTGCCAATTTCCCCGTCGCCGGCGCTGATAGTGGCTACCTCGGCTACCCGCTGCTTGTTGGCTTTAATGTCTTCGCTAAAGCTGCCCAGTTTGGTTAGTATATCGGTAGCAGCGGCTTCCAGGCCGCGGCGCAGTTGCATGGGATTGTGCCCAGCGGCAATCAGTTTGTTGGCTTCATTGAGAATGTGATAGGTCAAAACCGTGACGGTCGTGGTGCCGTCACCAGCCATGTCATTCATTTTGTTAGCAGCTTGTTTGATCAGCTCAGCGCCCACTTTGTAGCCCAGAGTTTCGTCGTCTACATCGGCCAGCTCTACACCTTTGGCCACCGTAACGCCGTCGTGCGTAACGGTCGGATTGCCATAGCTTTTGCTAATCACCACATTGCGACCTTTGGGCCCCATGGTGGTTTTTACGGCGTCGTACAAAACTTTTGCGCCGCCCAGCACCCGCCTACGCGCGTCATCATCATAAAATACTTTCTTTGCCATGTAGTTCTCCCTTATTTTAGCGTTGCGTAAACGTTTTCTAATTTCACCAGGATGTATTCTTGGCCATCCAGCTTGACTGTCTCGTTGCTGTAGCCACCGTAAATGATACGGTCGCCAACTTTGACGTCTTTGACCTCTTTGCCGACCGCCAAAACTTTGGCGACCTTTGGTTTTTCCTGGGATTTTTCGGGTAAATATAAGCCGCTGGCGGTTTTGCTGCTGGCCTCTTCTTGCTGGGCGACAACGTAGTCGGCCAGAGGTTGAATGGGTACACTCATGTTTGATCCTCCGTTTACTCTTTAGACGCTAGCACTATACGTACGCAAGTGCTAACTTTCAGCACTCATAATAGCCGAGTGCCAATTCACCTGTCAAGGCCTGGCTTTTACTGACCACATTCTTTTTCGATATGATCGAGTATTTCACGAGCCTGATCTGGGCGTAAGCCATACGGGCCTAAATCATCAACCTGTACGACTACTTGCTCCCCCGACACCTGCACCCTGAACCTTTCGGGAGATTCCGGGGGAGATTCGTAAAGTTGGCCCTTGTTGACGCCAGGAGTGGAAGCATGTGATTTCAGTAGTGCCCTGACAGCCTTAGGGCCTATCTTGGAGGCTACGGTTGCCAAAAGAAAACCTGCGGCTATTTCAGTTATTGATAATACGTGCTCGCGTTTTATATTCATCGGCAGGACATCATATCATTCTGCAAGCTATGTGTAAATATGATAAACGTCTCACCTCGTCTCAGCCATAAAGATGGTACCGCACCTCTTCTGGTGTAAGTTTCATCATTTCGATAACACGACTAGCTAGGGGGTATGCCGCAATAATTTTCTGAGTAGATGCATTAAGAATGATCCGTATTTTCATAGGGGTTTTGCCATCTAGCATAATAGTAGTTGCTTCATCGTTCACGATACTATAGGTGTTAGGGTTCATGGTTCCCGGCACAATTTTGTCATTGAACCTATTTCGATTGTCCCGTGCCTGTATGACACTTTGCATCACCGCCAAAGCATCGTATTGCTCTGGAAACATTTGGCTCTTGCTTGGTACAACGCTGTATTCTCCGGTATTAAGATCTAGGTGCAGGGTGCTTTTCTCGTAACCCCCTACTATGGTGTGGGCTTGATAAGGTTCAAAGGGGAAACGCACAAATCTATTACGGTGCTTCCGACTATTGACCTCTGGATGGTTAATATCAACTCTTGTTAGGTTGGAATCTTGAGAGGCAGACTCAAGGTGGTAACCTCCATATACAATGCTGCCGTCGGGACCTGTGGCTTCTGAGCCGCTCAGCATATGCAATAGTCCATCTTCGCCCGTTACCGGATCAATATAAAACTGATTCATTAACCCTGCTCTCTCAGCAAAAAGAAAATCGCTTGGGATCAGTAAATTATGCATGACCGCTTCTCGACGTGCTTGTAACTCAGCCATGCGAGATTGTTGGTCAAGTAGTTGATCCCACTCGTCTTGAATGCCTACTGTTCCAAGTTCAACACCAACAGCCAATCTCGATAAATTATCAGATGTAGCCGAAAACCTTTGATCACCAGAAAGTGCGTTTAGATCGAATATTCTATCTGGAGCCGTCGATCCACTATCTGCTTTTGTCAGATCAATAATTTTCTCTGGGAATGGCACAATTCCTTGGCCAATTGTTAGTTCTTCTGTGGACGACATAGCGGATATTTTTTAATGATTAAATATAAACTATAAATAAGATTTTAGCATATTCACCAATTTATGTCAACCTGGGAGTTGACTTCTTATTTGGTAATGGTATAGCACTCCAAATTACATCTGTCTACTTTTTTATTAAAAACTTATGCACAAGCGTTTTGAAAATATCAAGTTTTGACGAGCAGTTTGCGGGCGATTTGGCGTTCGTCCCAGGGAAGTTTTTGGCCGCCCATGTTGCGGTAATCTTCATGCCCAATGCCAGCCAGCAACACGACATCGCCATTTTTGACAGCCGCAAAGGCTGCTTTGATAGCATCCAGTCGGTCAGGAACTATTGTGGTTTTGGTTTTGCCACCAGCCGCCACAATCCCCTGATAGACGGCTTGGCGAATAGTGTCAGGATCTTCGGTGTAGGTTTCGTCGTCGGTCAAAAAAATTCGGTCGGCATGCTTGGCAACCATAGCGCCCATCAGTGGCCGTTTGCCCTTGTCGCGGTCGCCGGTGGCGCCAAACACGGCAATCACCTGCCCTTTGCTGATTAATTGCAACGTCTTGAGCACTTTTTCCAGGGCGTCCGGCGTATAAGCAAAGTCCACAATCACACCAAAGTCTTGTCCTTCGTCAATCTGCTCCATCCGACCCGGCACCGCCGCCAACTCACCCACCCCGGCGGCCGCTTGCTCCAGCGACAAGCCAATCGTCAAAGCCGCCGCCATTGCCGCCAGAGCGTTATAGACATTAAACTCTCCCAGCAGCTGCAGGCTAACTCTTTGGTACTCCTGGCCATATGCCACCTCAAACGTTGTGCCCTGCGCCGACAAATCAATCTTGATGAGCTGCAGCGTGGCATCGGTGTGCTGCCCGTAGCTTAACTCCTGTCCCACGGCGCGATCGGCAAAAAATCTGTACCAGTCATCGTCGCGATTCAGCACCACGTAGGCTGGATCACAGTAACGATTAAATAGTCTCGCCTTGGCCGCCGCGTAGCGTTCCATACTCCCGTGATAGTCCAGATGATCTTGGGTGAGATTAGTCATGACCGCCACTTCAATCGGAATGCCCAAAATTTTGTGCTGGTGCAGCGCCTGGCTGGTGACTTCCAAAATCACAAAGTCAACTTTTTTGGCCCGGGCCTGGCGAAAAAGCTGCAGCAGCTCAGAGGTCAGCGGTACAGTACGGTGGGTGCGGTTATCCGAACGTTTACCGTCAATCTCGATCACCGCGGTGGTAAACATGGCGGTGCGACGTCCGGCGTGCTTGAGCACTTGGTTGAGTAAATTACAGGTGGTAGTCTTGCCATTGGTGCCGGTTACCGCAATAATCCGCAGCCCGCGAGCCGGAAAGCCATAGCGCCCTTGCAGCGCGTAAACGCGGCCCTTGCGGTAAGCCTCCTCGGCCAGGCGGATACTTTTGCTTGGCAGGATTTTGCGGGCCAGTTTCTTTGGATCCATAGCCTCCAGTATACTGTACCTGATGAAAATTTTGGGCATTGAAACCAGCTGCGACGAGACAGCGGCGGCCGTCGTCGAAGATGGTCATACGCTACTCAGTTCGGTGGTGGCCAGCAGCATTGACCTGCACGTGGCCTACGGCGGCGTCGTGCCGGAGATTGCCGCCCGCAGCCATATTGAATCGATTATCCCTGTTATAAAACAAGCTTTGAGTGATGCTGGCTGCGCCTGGAGTGATGTTGACGGCATTGCCGTAACCTACGGCGCCGGGCTAGGCGGCTCGCTGCTGATCGGCGTGTTGACCGCTCGCAGCTTGGCGATTATCAAGAACAAGCCGCTCTATGGCATCAATCACATGGAAGGACATGTCTACGCCAATTTCTTAACCAAAACTTCCCTGCCCGGCTACGTTTTGCCAACCCAGGCACCACAATTTCCGATGCTGGCGCTGATTGTCAGCGGCGGGCACAGCCAACTGGTGCTGTTTCACGGTCATTTTGATTACGCCTTGCTCGGCCAAACCCAAGATGACGCCGTCGGCGAAGCCTTTGATAAGGTCGCCAAGATTTTGGGTCTGCCCTACCCTGGCGGCCCGAGTATCGCCAAAAAAGCTCTGGAGGGTGACCCGCTCGTCTTTGATTTTCCCAAAGCAAAACTTGCCAACCCATATGATTTTTCATTCTCCGGCCTCAAAACGGCGGTTCTCAGGGTCGCTCAGCGCCAAATTGGAGCGGACTTCACCTATCCATCACCGAAGCTGGCAGAACGGCTGTCTGAGGCCCAGAAAGCCAACATTGCCGCCAGCTTCCAGCGCATGGCCGTCGAGACGTTGGTCGACAAAACAATTCTGGCATACAAGGAGTTTGCGCCAGCTAGCGTGGTGATCGCCGGTGGCGTGGCCGCCAGCAGCGAGTTGCGCCATCAGTTGGCCGAACGCTTGCCTATCCCGATTGCTTACACCGACAGCAAGCTTTGCACTGACAACGGCGCCATGATTGCCACGCTGGGCTGCTTTAAGGCCAAGCTCAACCAGCCCATCGCCGATCCCTACGCGCTCGATATTCAACCAAACCTCAGTATGTGATTGGGTTATCCTTATTTTTGCTAATTTCAACAGATTCACGTGAACCTTGCAACAGGTTGGTGTAGCCAAGGCTGACCCCAGCTGCTATGCTGGGGCTATGAAACTGCCCAAAGTCTACGAACCGGCCCAGTACGAAGCCGACATCTACGCCCTCTGGGAAAAGTCCGGCGCTTTTGTCGCCAATCCCAAACGCCCAGCCAAACGTTTTACCATCAGCATGCCGCCGCCCAACGAAACGGGAACGCTCAGCATCGGCCACGCTTTGTTTTTGACCCTCCAAGATATCATGACCCGGTACGCTCGGCAGCAGGGAAAAGATGCCCTGTGGCTGCCGGGAACAGATCACGCCGCCCTGGCCGTGAATGCCATTATCGAAAAAAAACTAGCCGAGGAGGGAACGAATAAGCACGAAATCGGACGTGAGGAATTTTTGCAGCGTACCAAAGATTTTGTAAGCAACAGCCGCCAAACAATGCTCGGCCAAATGCGCGCCATGGGCGCCAGCTGCGACTGGACTAGGCTACGCTACACCTTGGACGATGCACTCAACCGCTGCGTCAATGAAACGTTCGTCAAAATGTACAATGATGGATTGATTTACAGAGGTCATCGCATTGTGAACTGGGATCCAAATCTCGAAACCACCGTGTCTGACGACGAAGTCGTCTATCAGGAAGAAAAAGTCAAATTCTACACCTTGAAGTATGGTCCGTTCCACATTGGCACCTCCCGACCCGAAACCAAATTTGGCGACAAGTACGTGGTCATGCATCCAGCCGACAAACGCTACGCCAAGTATACACACGGTGACACGTTCGAGGCCGAGTGGATCAATGGCACAGTCACGGCCACCATTATCAAAGACGAAGCCGTCGATCCGGCCTTTGGCACTGGTGTTATGACCATCACGCCCTGGCACGACCACACCGACTTTGAAATAGCCGAACGTCACCAACTGGACAAAGAACAGGTGATTGATTTTCACGGCAAGCTACTGCCGATTACCGGTGAGTTTGCTGGCCTGCCAATCGCCGAGGCTCGGCCAAAGATTGTCGAGAAATTAGCCAAAAAAGGCCTGGTGGTCGGCGTCGACGACAACTACGTGCACAACATTGCCCTTAACGAACGCGGGAAAGGCGTAATTGAACCGCAGATCAAACTACAGTGGTTTGTCGACGTCAACAAAAAAGTGGTGCCGTGGGAAGGCAAACAGCACAGCCTAAAAGAAGTGATGCAACAAGTAATCCGCAGCGGCGACATCAAAATCTTGCCGGAGCGTTTTGAAAAAGTCTACTTCCACTGGATTGATAACTTGCGCGACTGGTGCATTAGCCGTCAGATCTGGTGGGGGCATCGCATTCCGGTATGGTACCGCGCCGACACTGATGGCAGGCAAGAGATGTACGCCGGCGTGCAGCCACCCACCGACGAGAGCGAGGGCTGGAACACCTGGGAGCAAGATCCCGACACGCTGGACACCTGGTTTAGCGCGGCGTTGTGGACTTGGAGTACGCTGATTGACCCCAAACTGGCGGCCGATTACTCACTGTCTTTGGAGGATTTGCTAAAACGTAGCGTCGACTTTCAAACCTATCATCCCACTAACGTTATGGAAACCGGCTGGGATATTTTGTTTTTTTGGGTAGCCCGGATGATTTTGGCCACCACCTATGTCACCGGTCAAATTCCGTTTAAGACCATCTATCTGCACGGTATGGTACGCGCCGACGATGGCAAAAAAATGAGCAAGAGCCGGCCGGAATCGATCATCGATCCACTGACTATCATCCCCAAGTATGGCACCGACGCGCTACGCATGGCCCTGATCATGGGCGTGACCCCTGGCAACGACCAAAGTTGGGGCTGGGGAAAAATTGAAGCCAATCGCAATTTCTGCAACAAGCTCTGGAACATCGCTCGCTACATTGAAGACACCGTCGGCGACCAGCATCATTTGCGCCAGCAGCCTGAACCAAGCAGCCCGGCCGATCATTGGATACTTACCAAATTGTGCCAATTAACAGAGGTGGTAGGCAAAGATTTGGACAACTACCGCTTTGCCGAGGCCTACGAAAAACTCTACCATTTTGTGTGGGATGATTTTGCCGACTGGTACATCGAAGCCTCTAAGTTGGCGCCTAATTCCGGAATGTTGGCCTACAGCCTAGAAACCATCCTCAAACTGCTCCATCCTTTTGCGCCATTTGTGACCGAAACCATCTGGCAAACACTGGCTTGGGAGTCAAACAAGTTACTCATCACCAGCCAGTGGCCAAAGGTACCGGCCGCCGACGCCAAGCAGAGCAGGGAGTTTGAAGCCATTCGTAAGATTGTGAGCGAAGTGCGCTACTTAACAAACACTTTAAAGCTCAGCAAGCCAACGCTTATCTACGGCCAGGCGCCGCTCATCGCCAAGTACGCCATCCTCCTTCAAAAACTTGCCCGACTAGGTGAGGTCAGCAAGGCCAAAACAGGGCAGGGGCTCAAGCTCACCCAAACGTCGGAGGCAGCGTGGCTCGATGTGGACGACAAGGTCATCCGCCACTACTTGGGTGAGCTACACGTGAAGCTTGAGGCTCAAGAGGCAGTCATCAAACAGCTCGCTAGCCGCCTGGCCAACAAAAGCTACGTGAGTGGCGCACCAAAGGAAATCGTTGCCCAAACCCGCCAGCAGCTGGCCGAAGCTGAAGTCTTGCTCGCCACCCTCGCCGCCGAGCAAAAACGCTTCCAGGCCGCCTAGCCATGCCTGCACGGTAACGCCACGCTCCGTAGACAAGCCAACCATTTCGCAACTTCAGTGAGTTGAGATTAGTTGCTGGCGTTGACCCATGCTTGTTTATGGTTCAAGTGTGGTGGGTAGAAGTTGACGTTTGACGATTCAGCCGGAGCGGGTGGGGTAGAGCTCGGTTCTGCTGCTGGCTCCAGCAAGGTGTGGATTTGGGCGATAGTCTCGGCGGGTTGGTAAACGTCAAACCACAGCACCCGCCAGCCGAGTTTTTCGGCTGCCATCACATTCATTTTTTCGTCGTCAATCAGTAAAATCTCGCTCGGTGGGCAATTGGCACGCTCCATGGCCACTTCGTAGATTGCTTTTTCGGGCTTGGCGGCGTGGACTTCGGATGAATCAACGATAGCGTCATAGGCCACGCCAGGGATCAGGCTGTGTTGCCTCAGGCTATCCACCAGGCCGGGCATGATGTTGGTCAGCAGCCCCACGCCGTAACGCTGGCAGGCCCAATCCAGCAGCTCGTGCATTTCCTCGATCGGCTCCACGGCTTCCAGATAATAACTCGGCCAGTTTACTGACGGTACATGTAGCCCCTTGGCCAAGGCTCCGTTAAAGTCATCCATGCTCATTTCACCGCGACAAGCCGCATCATTGTGGTTCAAAAACACGCTCTCGACAGCTTCGATAGACTGGTTGGTGTCCGCCGCCAGCTTGGTAAAGGCTCGGTGCAAAAAACGCACCAAACAACCATTGACGTCAAAATATACAAAGCTAATGCCGCTCTTGGAACGCTGACGCTGCTTTTCGGCGGCAGCTGGCGGGGTAGATGCGCCAATCAGTTCATCCAGAGTTAAGCCAACGGCCGCAGCGATGTTTTGAATCGTAAAAATCGAGGGTGAGCGAATGGCCCCGCGTTCAATCTTGGCCAGCGTGGAATAGCTTAAATTAGCCTTCTGGCACAACCCCTGTTGTGTTAGCCCAGCCGCTTGACGCGCCGCCTGCAGGCGCTTGCCCAACCCTTTCTCATCCATAGCCATATCTTACCGGTTAACCAGGCAAAAGGGAAGGGTTTTATGGCAACAAACGGCTAGGTCAGTGCACGTTTAGGAAGAAGTGTAGAATCGTAAAAAAGACAAAAAAGGCAATCAACCCGACAACGCCGGCCGTTGTCAGTGACGTTTTGGTGTTGCCGGTGCGCTGGGTGGTTTTGTTGTAGACCCAAGCCGCCACACCAATAGCAAAAAATAAGGAGAATAATCCGCTGTTCATGCTTCAATTGTACCTCAGCGTCTGCTCAAAACGCCAGCTTTGCCGCCATAGCTGCCAGCGCAACGTGATCCGGCTCAGCCGCCATGTCCGGCCGATAGTAAAACTCATCGATCGTATCAAAGGGGATAAGATGCACATGCGCATGGTCAATATCCAGACCCATAACTTGCTCGCCGATTCGTTTGCGCCCAAGCACCTCTCGAAGACGTAATGCTACTTTTTTGGTGGTCACCATGACTGCCTCGTAGTCTTCTGCATCGAGATTCCACAACTGCCAGACTTGGACTTTCGGGACAACCAACGTATGGCCAGGTTGGGTGGGGTGAATATCCAAAAACGCCAGCGTCTTATCGTCCTCATAAATCTTATGGCAAGGCATCTCGCCCTTAATAATTTTGGTAAAGATTGAATCGGTCATTATCATATTGTACCCATCCGGACGTTAAAATAAAGACTGGGCCTTTTCCAATTATGTGACTCAAGAGATTTTGGTGGTGTTGTCAATTTTGCTTGCAAAAAATGACGTCCATAGGAGCTATATTACGAGCGACTATGAGATCTCCAGAGATTAATACAAACAGTGAGGATGCGAATTTGGCCATTGCCGAAGTAGTCCCACCACTATCATACTCGACCCCAGTCGAAACGAGGCGCACCCGTCAAGCCGCATCCGCGGATGAGCTTGCAGCTTGCGTTATCCCGGGCCATCTTATGCTCATAGCTTTCGCATCCGATGACAAACCAACTACTCTCGGCCTATAAAATAGCTAGAGATCATTGTATTTCTTAAGTAAGAGCTATCTAGAAGAAAAAGAAAAACTGATCTGCTTATTATTGTGGCGGAGAGGGAGGGATTTGAACCCTCGCGGGAGATTGCTCCCCCCTATCGATTTAGCAAACCGACCCCTTCAGCCTCTTGGGTACCTCTCCACGCCTGAACGCAGCTGCCGGCTAACAGATAGGCAGTATAACAAAGTTGCCAACTTTAGCCAAAAACAATCCGTCTGGCGCTCACAGTCGTAATGTGCTAAAATCACCTCTGTTGTTTCTAGTCTTTAGGAAAAAGAGCAGCCAAAGCGACGGATTCATTCCGACGCCCCGCGCGTTGAGAAAAACCATTAGTTTGTCTCAACACCCAAGTACCCGTAGCTCAGCTGGATAGAGCGTTGGCTTGCGGAGCCAAAGGTCGTAGGTTCGAATCCTATCGGGTACACCACACCGAGTAGTTCGTTATAGGTCGGGAAACTTTCAAATAGTAGACTGAAACAAGCGTTTACGGTCGTTAGATCGGTGTTGTCGTCGAACAATTTGGCCGGGTTGCCTAGCAACTCTTCGGCCCGCGCTGTCATGATCTGCGAGCTCTGAGCCTCAGCTTACTCGGCACTTTCTGTATCATCTTTGATAGCGGCTATCTCAGCTTCAATGCGAATGAGGTCTTCTTCCATATACCGTGTTGCTGTCTCCGATGTCAGAAATTTTAGATGGTTAAGGATTGCCTTGACTTCGGCTTCAAGTTCGCCTACATGCATGTGTCGGATGGCAATGTCTCGGCGAAGGCTGGCGTGTCTTTTTTCCCACTCGCCCATAACGGCTCCTAAGGTACGTTCATTATAGCCAGGTACCATTCGTGTTTTTCCAAGAAACTGAGTCACTGTCTCGTTAAATATTTTTTGTGGCACCCTGAAGTAAATGATCACTATTTCGATCACAGTGGTAGGCAGGGTAGTACGTGCCCCCTCTGCCACGTGAGGCACTGCCCGTTGAAGGTCGTTACAGCCGGAATCAACCCTTATTCTCTCTTCATTATCTGTTACTTTCTTTTTTCTTTCTCCTCCCTTAATATATACATATATAGAAGAGAAAAGAAGCAGAGGCAGAGACTATGAACTATGAGCATGGAAATTAGTCATACAACAGAACCAAAATTGAGAAAACAATTAAATCACAACCAAATAGCCATATTGACCTGCTTGTTTAAAGCTAAATGCGGAAATTCTACTGCAGCTGAAAAATAATCAGTTGCAAGACTTGCAGATTACCAAACTGAAAGGCCATCAAGACATTCTCCAAGTCAGAAAGGGTCGACTGCGCATTATTTATCGACAATCCCAGGAGCTCATTAAGGTGCTGGCGATCGAACGCCGCTCAGAAAAAACGTACCGGAAATTTTAATCTGCTATGATACGAGGGTGAAATTGCTTGTACTTATACCTTTGGTGATTGTTGCTCTTGTGGCGCTTATTTTTATTGAGATAGAGCTGGCGCGGCACGGGCCGAGATTATCGTTTCAAAATCCCTCCAGCACAGCAGTAAAATTGGGCAGCGGCTCACCACTCACCTATGTGGTGATGGGCGATAGCACTGTCGCAGGCGAGGGAGCTAGCAGCCCAAGCACTGGCATCGCCAATCTGACTGCTCAATTTTTAGCCAAAAACCATACTGTGACGCTCGTGAACCTGGCGATTGCCGGCGCTCGTACCAAAGATGTCTTGAGCGGCCAGCTAAGCAAGGCAACTGCGCTCAAACCCAACGTCGTACTGCTGAGCGTTGGCGCCAATGACGTAACGCACGTAGCTTCTGCAGGTAAGGTGCGTAGCGACCTGCAGGCAGTTGTCGACAAACTCATCCAGACCAACTGCAATGTCAAAATTGTGCTCACCGGCGCACCGGACATGGGTGCCATTCCGCGTTTTGCCCAGCCACTGCGTTCTATTGCCGGTCTGGAGACAAACCACCTCAACGGCGTTTTTACCCAAGTCACTCGCACCAATCATTTGACCTTTGCGCCCATTGCTCAAAAAACCGGCCCGCTCTTTCGTGCTAACTCCAGTTTATTCGCCGCCGACAAGTATCATCCCAACGATGCCGGCTACCGGCTGTGGGAGCCTATCCTTGAAGACTCCCTACAGCAAGCCCTCACCGCTCAACCGCCGCATTGTTCATAAGTAATGGGAACCAGCCGACGAGCACTCTTGCATTTTGCCGGCGTCGGCGTATAACTAAAATCAGTAACATAAGCGAGGAGGGCAAAATGATAAACTGGCACGTGCATTATCTGGCGGTAATTGTGGCGGCAATTATTAACATGGCTGTGGGTGCGGCCTGGTACTCACCGGGCCTGTTTGGCAAAACCTGGTCAAAGCTGATTGGCCAAAAAATGGAAGCCATGCGCGAAAATGCCGGCACCGGCTACATGGTGTCCACCATCGGCGCCCTGCTGCAGGCCTTTGTGCTGGCCAACGTTATGCGCGACGCTGGCCTGACCACCGCTTTCCGCGGTGCTCTGCTAGGGTTTTGGCTGTGGCTGGCATTTGTGGCCGTTTGTGTAGCTACTGACGTGGTTTTTGCCCATCGTTCGTGGAAGCTTTGGAAAATTAACGCTGGGTATTTCTTGGTAGTACTGCTGATTAACGGTGCCTTGTTAGCAGTGTGGCGCTAAGGGGCAACTTGTTTTCTTGCCGCAGCTGAGCCATACTCATCAACACTAACTACGGAGGTTTTCAATGGCAGACGAGCAACCAGTGTCAAATCAAACACCCAAAAAAGGGTACGGCAAACGCCCCCTGTGGCAGTGGATTGTGATCTATGTAATTATTGCCGCCGTTGTCTACGGTGTGATTGCCTACTTCTATGTCTACAGAAAACATCACAACTCCAGTTCGGGCAGTAGCGGCTCCAGTAATTCAATTTACTAGCTATGGATTCCGCGGATTCGACCAGCAACGGGGATTTTAGCGGTTTGCGGGCGCTGTTTTTTAACGGTACCTTGGCCAAGTCGCCCGAACCCAGCCATACCGAACTGCTAATCAACCGCAGCACCACCATCATGCAAAAACACGGTCTAGAGACTGAGGTTATTCGTACCATTGATCATCCAGCCATTGCTACCGGGGTCTGGTCGGACATGCGTGAGCATGGTTGGAAGAGTGACGAATGGCCGGAGATATACAAAAAAGTTCAGGCCGCCGATATTTTGGTGCTGGCCGGCCCAATTTGGCTGGGCGACAACAGTTCGATGACCAAGAAAATTATTGAGCGCCTCTACGCTTGCAGTAGTTTGCTTAACGCCGCCGGACAATACGCTTACTACGGCAAAGTGGGCGGCTGCCTAATCACCGGCAACGAAGACGGCATCAAACACTGCGCCAGCAACGTACTCTACAGTTTGCAACATCTCGGCTGTGTCATTCCGCCACAGGCCGACGCCGGCTGGATTGGTGAAGCTGGCCCCGGCCCCAGCTACGGTGACGATGACGGCCACGGCGGCAAAATCGGACTTGATAATGACTTTACCAACCGCAATACCACCTTCATGACCTGGAATCTTATGCACCTGGCTAAGTTGCTCAGGGATAATGGTGGTATACCAGCCCGGGGCAATCAGCGCACCGCCTGGGACGCTGGCGCTCGCTTTGACTTCCCAAACCCCGAATACCGTTAGACGCGGATGGTTGTCGCGTCTGCACTCTTGGGCTATGATAGTATTCAGGCTGTAGATTTGGATATATTAAATTTAGCAGGAGACATACGATGAAAAAAATAGTGGTTACTTTACTGGTTATTGCCGCCGTGCTGCTGACCGCAGTAGCGATTTATTACTGGGTAACACCGGCTGGCTCGCTGCCTCATTTTGTGCCTGGCTACGAAGTCGGTTCATCCCACAAGCATTTAAAACACGGCTTGGCGGCAATCATTTTGGCAATCGGCTGCGCCATCTTGGCCTGGTTTAGCAGTGGCAAGAAAGAGTCTACTTCAGCAGCAAGTACACCGAAAAGCTAATTCCCGCCAACACACAGTAGATAGCAAACGGGGTGAGGGTTTTGGTCTCAAAGTACTTCAGTAAAAAGCGTACCGATAGATAGGCAGTAAGGGCCGCCGATAACGCCCCCAGCGCAATCGCCGTGCGCAGCGGTGCTACCGAGCCGGCAAACAGCTCCGGAATCTTCAGCAGGGCCGCCGCACCAATTATCGGGGTGGCCAACAAAAAGCTAAAGCGGGCGGCATCTTCGTTGCTGAGTCCCGCTCGAAGACCACCGGCCATAGCCGAACCAGACCGGGAAATGCCTGGAATAAGAGCGGCTGATTGGATGGTGCCAATGCCGATTGCTTGCCACCAGCTGAGCTTGGCCAGTTTTTGGTCGCTGGATACTTGAGACTTATGGACAGGTTTGCTGCGCCGTAACTTCTCTGCTGCAAATAAAATTAACCCGTTCACTATTAAAAAACCGGCAGCAATCTGCGCCGAGGCAAACAAACGCCGTAGCGACTGGTCAAGCAGCAGCCCCAAAATCCCCGCCGGCACCGTGCCGACCACCAACAGCCAGCCCAGTTTGGCGTGCACGTCAGCCGGATCAATCCGCCGCGACGACAGCGAGCGTCCCAGCCCACGAATAATCCGCAGCCAATCGCGCCAAAAAAACAAAAACAGCACCACAGCTGTTGCCAAATGGGTTGCCACCAAAAAGGCCAAAAAATAGGGGTCGTTTTGGTGAATATTCCAACCCAAAAGCTTTGGAATAATCACGCTGTGGCCCAAACTAGAAATCGGGAACAGCTCAGTCAGTCCTTGCACTAGTCCGATAATAATTGCCTGAAAAATGCTCAACATCGTTGCTCTTTAGCATACAAGATCGCTCCCCTAAAATCACTGGCATATTTTGAAACTGGCACTTGGGAAAAATAAAAGATGGTACAACAGGCAAAAGATGCTATAATGTGGATGCTAGAAAAAAGCTGCTAACAAGATTCTAGAAATAATTAAGTAAATAAGTTTTCACTTGAGGCGCAGTTAACCCGCGCAAGCGGAATTACCTCAGAAGAACAAGTAAAGAAAGAGAGAAACAGCAAGTGGCAATCAAATTATTCGTAGGCTCATTGCCTTACTCAGTTACAGACGAAGAGCTGGCTGAAATTTTCAAAGAAATTGGTACGGTTAGTTCCGCCAAAGTAATCATGGACCGTGAAACCGGCCGCTCCCGCGGATTTGGCTTCATCGAAATGAGCACCGACGACGAAGCTCGCGAAGCGATCAACAAACTCAACGGCAAAGACATCAATGGCCGCGCTCTGGTGGTCAACGAAGCCCGCCCACAGCAAGAACGTCCCCGCAATTCATTCGGCGGTGGCGGTTACAACAACTAGTCACTGGGCTTTCAAAAGTCGACTACGACACCGGGGATTCGTCTCCGGTGTTTTTTGTGCGGTTAAAATCGAATACGCCGCATGAGATGGTCAATGGCATCGGCGCGGTGTTCTTCTAGGGGCAATCGTTCGGCCAATAAATTCAGAATGCGGGGCTCGTCATCTGGCGCATAGTAGATGGTCAGAGGAGGCATAAAACGCTTCAGTGGCATCAATGTAATACTGGCAAATGCTCCTTCATCAATCACCGAAAACGATTTGAAGCTATCGTAATCATAAAACTTACTGCCGATACTGAGCCCTCTGTCATCAAGCTGGTAATCCAGTTCGCGCGGCTGCCTGGCTGCGTAAAAACCCAGTACCACGGCTGCCACCATTACTACGGCTGTTGAAACTTTATCGCGAGTTAAGGCATAGACAATAGCCGCCATCACAATAGCCGCCACAGCCAACATGCCATACCAGCGCGGCGACTTACGGTGAGCAATAAATTCTGAAGCTGTCCAGCTAACCGGCTCCTGGTTGCCGCGATTACGCGCTACGGTGGCGTCGGCGGCGACAGTTTCGTTCTTAAACTGCCAAGGAGCAGGCGGCTGAACAGTTTTGGGAGCTTCTGGTTCTTTATTTTCTGGAGGATCAGCTACTACTGTATGGCCGTTCTGAGGTTGCGGCCCGAGAGTAGCCACTGGCGGTTGAGCTAGGGGAGTAGGCTCAGCTGGTTTATCATGCGGCACAATAATCTGCCCCGCTTTTTGTTCGTCCATAAGCGCTATTGTACCACTTTGCGAGATTTTTCTGATCCAAAATCAGGCTATTCACTTAAGAATCATGGAGGAGCAGCCGGGGCTGGAACTTCCTAAAGCACTTTGATGTTAATGAACTTTTGATATTTCTGCGCCAAGGGCTTGTCCAGAGTAACGAACAAGTCAGAACCATTTATTACTGCACATGCTACCTGTAGTGCATCTTCAAAGTCATCGTCTTGACAATTAGCTATTGCCCACCGAATTTCATCTTCGCCTAAGCTTGTGAAGTTTAAAAGAGCTAAGTGGCTCGTTAATACTTTAATCGAAAAACCTTCCTTTTTGCCAAAGTGTACATACAGGTGCGCGCTTAATGGAGAAACTGCCGCTTTGTCTTGAGCGTAGCTATCTGCTAATGCTGACTTCTGACGTCCGGGTAGCAATATCTCTAACAGGATATTAGCATCAAGAAATACACTCATCGGTGATAAGGTGGCTTATATTTGGGGTCATTATCAAGCATTTCATGGTATAGTTCCTTGGTACTTTTATTGGGATCAAAGACAGATTGCTTCTTACTATTCCTGAGTTTGCGTGTTTCCTCGACGAATCTTTTCATGGCTTCTTTGCTGCCAGGCATCAATGAAGCACTAGACCTTTCGGGTTGTAGGGTAAAAGCCGGTTTTGAGCGGTAAGTAACTTTAATAGACTCGCCACGGTTGGTACGCATAACGTATTCCTCAAGGTTATCTCGCAACTCTTTAGCAGTGATTGTTATCATACTTCAAGTTTAACTCAAACTTCATCTTCTGTCAACTGCTTGGCGGAGCACTTGGGTCTAGAACTGCGAATGGTTACTACGAATAATGCCAGAACAGTAACATTTTAGTTGACACAAGTGTAACCTTTAGTGTATACTTAAAGTATAATTTTAAGGACTTCTACCATGACTACCACAACAACTAAAGAACTCCGTGACAATCTTGCTAATGTTCGCCTTCGTGTTATGGCGGGGGAGACGATTGAAGTCATATATCGATCGCGACCAGTTATGAGAATTGTTCCTATTGATGACCAAGGTTCGCAGTTTACGGGCAATCAAACTGGTAAACGGCTAGACTCTTTGATGAAGGAGCTACCCACCAGCGTATCGCCAACGATGCGTGACGCGAATAAGACCTATAAACAACTTCGAGATGAACTGTACCGCCGTGATTCCAAGTATCGAAGATATTTAAGTAAGCAATCTATTGATGAGTAAACTTTTTGTTGACGCTCACATTCTAATGGAAATTATGTTTGCTCGTTCCAAATTGGAGCAGATATCAGAGATCATGCATAATCCGGATTACGAGTTCTTTATGTCTACACTGACTGTGCCTATCTTGTATTATTTCGCCGAAGTTGAGGGCATCGAACGAAATTTTGTAGCCAAGCTTGCAGGCTTAGCGAAACGTCTTCCGGTTAACGAAGAAATGATTACCCTAGCACAGCAACGCTACAATGGTAAGGATTTTGAAGATTGTCTACAGGCAGCATGTGCTGAGCTGACTGGTTGTAATGAGATCTTATCTCTTGATAGAAAATTTCGCCAGAACAGTGGTACTAAACTTAGGGTTCTATTAGTAGAATAAGCTCAGTCGTAATAATTTTTGGCAAAATATCTAAAAGTTCCATAATCTATCTGGCGGAGAGGGAGGGATTCGAACCCTCGGTACCTTGCGGCACACTTGTTTTCGAGACAAGCCAGTTCAACCACTCCTGCACCTCTCCTTATCGGCTGCCTAGATTCTATCCAAATAAACGAGCTGGCGGAACATTCGGGTCTGGAACTTAGACCGTGTCTCACATTTTAGCAGTTTCAAGAGAAAAATGAGACAAATGGGACACACGCAACCTTAAAAGGCCGTGTGCCATTTTCTGAATACTGACAGGCACGATGGTAAGTTCCAGGTATGGTCAATTTTATGTTCGATTATTTTTGAGCTTGAGACTTCATCTTGGCAATCATGAGCAGGCCGTACAATGCAGCAATGCCAACAACTGAATATATTATCCGTGCGATATCGGCGCTAAATACCTTACCGACCAAATTATAGTTAAAGAAACCAATGAGTGCCCAATTAAGACCACCAATTACTAGTAAGGTGTACGCTGTTTTGTCTAGTACATTCATTTTCATATCTTCTCTCCTTGTTAGTTTATATTTATAGCCCAGTATGCGGGGCAGCGCTTAAGAGCTGTTGCACCTGGGTCTGTAGGGCCTGAACTTGTGAATTGAGGGTGTTTATCTGAGTTTGTTGTTGAGTCTGTGAGTTAGCGGTATTAGTGGTCGTTGTAGTGAGCGTTTGAACTTGGCTGCTTAGCTGTGAAACCGAGGCATTAAGCTGTGTCTGATAGGCTGCAAACTGTGCATCCAGGGCAGCTGACTTGGTAGCAAACTGCGTGTTTATACTGGCACTAAGCGTATCAAACTCACTTTGCGTGACATAGGTGCCTGCCGGAATAGCCCACGGTGGACTAGACAGAAGAGTGTTCAGCTGAGTCTGAGTAGCGGTGCTAGCCGTTTGAATAGTGCTAACAGTTTGACTCAAAGTGCTAACATTCGATGCTAGGCTGGCAACCTGAGTAACAAGCTGGTTTTGTTGAGCTGTTAGGCTATCTAAAGCTGACTGTGTCTGGGTGGTTAAACTATCCAGTTCTGATTGCTGGTCAGCAATATTGGTAGCAAGCGTGGCTTGAGTTTGCTGTATAGCCCCCACAGTTGTCTGCAAGGCTGTAAAGCTAGTTGTTAAGCTGCTGATTTGTGACTGGGCTTGGGTGGCTTGCTGATTAAGTATGTTGATAGCCGCACCGGCTTCGGCCTGTAGCACCGTCAGGCTGGCAACTTGGCCATTCACTTGATTGATAGCCGCTGTCTGTTGGTCGCGCAAAGTGTTAATTGAGGCCTTGACCGTTTGTTGGTCTACCTTTAGGGCATCGACCTGGTTTTGCAAGTCAGTAGCCTGAGTCTCGGCATTAGTTTTAACCTGATTCACTAGTGTCGTCAGCGCACTAGCGCCTGTGCTAAGTGCGCCTAACTGATTGGCTTGCTGAGTCAAGTTGGTTTGCACCGTTTGTAAGGTAGTCTGTAGATCAGTGCTGGTGGCTGCACCAGCACTGATCTGAGCCTGGACGTAAGCGACAAATTGAGCCTGATCATCCCGGACAGTTGCGATTGAGCTGGTAAGTTGATTGCGCAGCGTGTTCTGGCCGGCATCCAGACCGTCAACCCTAGTTTGTAAGCCGTCTATCAGTCCAGCACTGGTTTGAGTTATAGTCCGTAAATCACTCACCGCTGTCTGGGTAGTTTGCTGGTCAAGTTTAACGACATCGATCTGATTTTGTAAGCTGTTAATCTGAGTTTCAGAATTAGTTTTCAGTTGGTTTACAAATGTCGTAAGCGATGCGCTACTAGTACCGAGACTCGTCAACTGGGTTTGTTGACTGGCTAAAGTAGTCTGGGCTTGACTAAGACTGTTCTGCAGGCCGACGCTAGTGGCTATGCCAGCATTCAGTTGGGACTGGACGTCAGTTTTTAGCGCTTGGTAGTTGGACTTAATGGTAGTGATTTCACCATTCAGCTGCGTTTTGAGTTGGGTCTGGTCACTGCCCAGATTATTCACTTTTGTCTCTAAGTTACTCACGAGCGTTTGGCTGGAAGTCTCAATTTGATTTAATTTAGTAGTCAGATCGCTTTTGACACTATTGGTGAGTGTTTGCGCCGTATTGGTAGCACGAATCTCTAACTCATATAAGCTGGTCAGCTGGTCTTGGCGCAACTTGTCAATCTTGTCGTCCAGCTGGGTATGAGCGGCGGTGATACCAGTAATCTGAGTCTGCAAATTGGTAACCGTGGTGCTTTGAGTTTGGATAAGAGTAGCTAGCTGTTCTTTAAGCGTAGCGAGTTGTTCGGGTGTACCAGTAAAGCTATCTATCTTGGTTTGCAGTTCAGTAACCGTCTTGCTATTTGACTGCTGCAAGCTATCAAGCTTGGTTTGCAGTTGGTTTTGAATACTTAAGACTTCTGCAAGTTGTTGATCAACATCGGGCTTAGAGGCAGCAAAAGTAGTCTGGGCAATCTCTATACCCATCTGTTGATTGAGCGTGGGTAGTTGGCTGCTATTCCAGCCGGGCGGCATAACCAGGTACGATACCTGGGCCTTTTGGGCATCAACCAGCTCTTGTTGCATCCGCGTCATATTACGCAGCGCCAATTGAGGATCGGTTTGGGCGCCAGTCATCAGTCGCTCATAGATAACGCTCAAGTTGGGCGGATCAACTACCTTTGCCCAGCTATTCATAAGAGCCTGATTGTCGCCGCTCATATGAACGGGTTTGAGACTCGCTAAATCGGTTAGCAGCCGTCCGGACAGAGCTATGCCATAAACAATGGGTGTCGTATACTGCTGAGTATTATCCGTTGGTAGGGTTTGCCCGGGCTTGTAGGCAGTTACAAAGGCCTGGATTTCTTTCTGCTGAGCCGAAGTTGGCCGACTGGCAGCAACTACCGCACTGATGCGTTGCATTTGTTCAAATTCTGACACGGCTGCAAAGCTCTTGGCATGAGCGGGATCAACTTGCTTGATAAGATCTTGATCCAGCAGATAGGTAATGTCGGAGGGTAACTGACCGCTATTGATCATGTTTACCAGCTGGGTATGTAGCAGACGGCTGCTTGGAATAGCAGTCAATTGGTCTACTTGGGTCTGGGTGATAACACCAACGGGAACTAGTTTAGCTAGTTGTGATAGGTCACTGTCAGATAATGGCCGCAGGCCTAAAGCATCACTAAGCACGGCAAGATTTTGCTGTGTATCGTTAATGCTAGTCAGCACAGCCAGTTGGCTTGCGGGTGGTGCCTGCAAACGTAGTAGTTGTAGGTCGTCATACGTGCCAACAACATTACGTTGAGCTCCCAAGAGGTCTGCTTTAGGCAACTTTTTGCCGCTATCCAGTTTCTGGTTAAGCATAGTCGTTCTGGCCTCATAAACGTCTTCGTATGTACCAAGCAAGCTGTTAATTGTTGCGGCTGTTTTAGCTTGCTTGCTATGACTATTTTGATCGGCCTGGTTAGCCACATAAGCAGCCTCAGTAACCCGATTATTGGCAAAGTCCAGCCGTAAGGATTCCCGCCAGCTGGGTAACGGCGCCAAATTGGATATAACAGCTTCTTCGCCACGTTTAATGCCATAGCCAAGCTGTCCGGGTGCTTTAGCAGCGAAGGCTGGCAACGCCCAGAATATTATTGCTAAGATCAGAACAAACGCGGGTATCCAAATATGCGGATTTCTTATGTAACGAGACTTGCTAACACGAATAACCTTGTTTTTGGCGGTACGTACTAACTTTTTCAATCGTGGCATAAAACGGCTCACTCTTTTACTTTCAAGCTTTTTCTTAGTGTAAGCTTAAGCGTAATAAATTACAACAAAGGGCGCAAACCCTATCGCAATGAGGACGGGTATGGGCAGCTTTATAATGTTTCGAGTTCATTAAGACTAACAGAACTAACGACTAAACGAGCAAGATTTGCCTACTCGGGGTATATATGCTCAGGTTAGCGTATCTTCCTCGGTTTTGGTGCTCGCTTACCTCGCTCCAGCGACAATGCTAGGATGGCTTCAGTTATATGCCGGATATTGATAGGGTCGTGCCATTGCACATTGGTGACTCGGACATGGTGATCACGGGGTGCCCGGAACTCATGCCCATGGTAAACCGGGTTGTCATCAATCTCAATCTTGCTAAATAGGGCTAGGCAGAAATGACGTTTAATATCCTCGTTAGCTTTTACGTAAGCTTTGCCAATATCTAAGCCCTGAGCCAGCTCTAATGCCCGAGCCCGCCTGGCATTAATAATAGCCAATCGTTCCTCGGCTTCGGTAATGACAGCTTCAGCTTGCTCAATTTCCTTAGCTATCCGTTGCTGTTCGCTCTTCAGTAGACTATCCTGGATAACCTTGTCGTAGTAGGCCTGCATAACGTTATCCCGCTCAGCCAGTAGCCGATCACGCCGACCAGTTTGCTGCTTAACATCAGTTTCAGCATAACGTTGCTCACTAGCAAGTTCTTTGCTAATCTCAGCCGTTAGTTTCTGCCGGTCACCATCAGAAAACTTCAATTGCTTGATGACATTTGTCACCGCTTCTTTTATCAGCTGCATTGGAATATAGACTTGGGGGCAGCCATTGTCTCGCCGATTCATGCAAAAGAAGTACTCGAAGTTTTTGCGGTCGTGCTTCTTCGATAGCTTATAACACATATGCCGCTGGCATTTGCCACAAAGCAGCATCCTTGACAGATACGGATAGTGCTTACGATGCCTATTCTCCCGTATGTAGCGACTGCTGCGGACAGCTTCACAGGCTGCAAAGACAGCTGGAGTCACTAACGGCTGGTGATTGCCTTTATACTCCACGCCACAGTAAGTGATGTAGCCTAGGTAGTAGCGGTTGCTGAGCATTTTGTTTAAACCACTGTGGCTTATAGGTTCAACAAGCGACCGAGCCCGCAGCCTACTACGTAAGCCACGCTTAGATAGCTCCTTAACCAGACGCAGTTCGCTGTAGTCGCCAGTAGCATAACGCTCAAACGCCCAGCGAATCAGTGGTGCCCGCACTGTATCCAACCCGACTGTATGTATCTCCCGCCGATTTGTTCGTTCCGTTACGTTGGCATAGCCAATTGGGGCTTGGAATGGTGTGCCGCCTTGCTTGGCTTTCTCAGTAGCACCCTTCAGAGCTTCAGCAGCCAGGTTACGGCTGTAGAATTCAGCAATAGTGGCCATAATGCCATGCAGCAACCTGCCGGATGGGGTTTCGTCAATATTTTCGGTAACACTAACCAGCTGCGCGCCACCTTTCTGAATAGCCAAGCCAATGGTCACGTCATCGTGTAGATTTCTAGCCAGACGATCAATCTTATGGACAATGACATATTGGATGCCCTTTTTGTCACAGAGATCTTGCAGTAGTCGCTGTAGTTCCGGTCGAGCAGCTGACCGAGCCGACTCGCCACGGTCGGCGTATTCCCTGATTTGAGTGGCACCTAGCTCTTTGGCCTTTCGCCGACAGGCCTCCCTCTGTGCCGGAATAGAGAATCCATCCCGATTAGTATTACCTTTTGTTGCTTGATCGAGTGTTGATACTCGAAGATATATGGCTACTTTCATAGCTGTTCCTCCTTATTATGTTTGCATCAACATAATGGCTGGAACAGGTCAAAGGGCATAACAACACTAACTCTTAGGTTAAACCTTAGGGTTAGGCTTTAGACAGATGTTAGCGTTCGAGAAAGCAGCTTACTGGCTTTTAGTTTTCTGCTGCTCTAGAAACTTATCGAATAGGAAGCTAAACACCTCATTCAGCACTGCCTCATCTGGCTGTGCCACTTGGACATACTCAACTTTAGGCGTAATTTTCTTGCGAGCCATGCGGATAGTTAAAACAGGTTGTTTTTGTCTTCTTCAAGAATGGTCTTGTAGGAGATAAGCCCACCGGGGACGCTTAAGCGCCACGGTGTTTGTTGGTGGGTAAATTCTACTATCTCAGCAGTGTTTTTGCTACGCCACTTCTCACCAATCTCTTTAATTAGCGACACTTGGCCACTGGAAAGTCGATCATGAGAAGCTGGCTCTCTGGAAGAAATTAGCAAAGCAGCTCCACTTGGCTCAATCGCTATTGCTTGATCCTCAAAGAGTTCATCGATAACACGGAAGTAATCGTCTGCTACGGGCCCACGCTGGATATTACGGTAAGTCAAGCCTGAGATAGGTGCATGATTGCGGTAAAACCAAGTAAAATCAGCTAGGTAAACGAGTTTGGCCAGCTTGGTCTTAGTGATTTTATGATCAACCTTATCACTGCCGTATTGGATACAGTTTAAGATTAATTGTTTAAACGTTGCCAGCTTCTCTTGGGTAGAAGCGTTGAGCTCTGGGATTAGATCCTCTGGTTCTACTTTCAATATAGCAGCTAGTTTGAGCAACTGATCAACACTTAGGTCATTCTTCCCCAACTCAACTAATGCATAGGTTGGTCGGCTGAGGCCAATCTCGGTTGCTACCTCGGCTTGAGATAGGTTATTTCTTTCACGCAGTTCTTTGATTTTTTTAGCGTTGATTGATCGCATAGATTTTACTCCTTTCATTGAATTGATAATAGGGGTAGAGGTTATGCATGAACAAATTTATTGTACACCAGCGCTTCAATCTTGTAAAGCCTTTTTATGCATTAGCGCTATAAATGCCTATATTTTTTACAAATATATAAAGTGGTTGCAAATATTTTTACATTCCTGTATAATGGTAGATAGCTTGTTAAAAAGCACAATCGCCGCGCCACACCTTAGGAAGTAATAGCACGACGATTGGAAGACGACTTACCGTCGTCTCTTATATTAACACTATTTCTATAAGAGAGGGAGACTTAAAATGGCCAACTCAAAGCCAACCAAACCCAAGTACCACAGCGCAATTACCGGGAAGTTTGTTTCACCGGAATTCGCCAAAACCCATCTAAAAACAACCGTAAAAGAATCAGGACCACACCGCCCTAAGGGGAAGAAGTAATGGCGCGGCAAATTACCTGGATCAAGAAGCCAGGTGGTAGCCACAACCCGGCAACTCATATCACCGAAGTCGGCGGATCCGGCTGGGCCAGCTTCGCGAGAGATGTTATTTACGACATCATCAATAATCGAGAGTCTTATTTTGTATCTGTAGACGGCATATCAGTCAGCGTGGGTATCGGTATCCATAATGGCTACTACTATCTGCGGACACATTCCGATGGTACGCCGTTGGATAACTTACTATCACTAACTAATGTAGCAACAGCCTAGAAAGGCATAATTATGGCAACTAAGACCGCCCCTCAACGTAACTTAAGTAGCAAGACCAAGACAGACGAGATTGTAAAAGAAATTCGGGCTTTGCTCGATTCGGGCAAAAGCGAACTGGATATTATTCGGCACATTGCTGAAGAAATTGACATACCGCTTAGTGCTGATCCTCGACTAGTGTGTATTAAAATTATGACCAGACCTGTTATGTTTTCCATTGCGACCAAAGCTGATCCCAAGGCCAATAGCCTAGAAAAAGACTACCTCGACAAAGCCATGGCTGCTACCAAGAGAGCTATGGACGATTTTACGCAGCGTAACCCGTATCATGCCGAGTACTCCTTTGCCGCCTTCTATGAGGTACCCTCTAAACGTGACCAGGTTTGGACCTGGAGCGAAACCTGGCACTACGGCAGCGCCACTTCAGCCACTCTGTGGCCGTGGTCAAAGATCAAAACAGCCCTCAAAGACTGGTTGAAAGAGCAGCCAGCTACCAAAAAGCATGAAATTGATCCCAACGCCACTTACCAACTGGTTTCTGGCCAATGCCATGTATCTGTTGTTGATACCCGCGGCAAAGATGCACTAAGTGGTTATGAACTAACTACAATACGTGCCAAAGTAAAGACCTCTGGCAAGAAAATAGTAAGAATAACGGACTGGTAGAACTAGAGATGAGCACCACAACCCTACTCTGGAAGCAACGTATCGTCCCCGCTGGTGGCTATCTCCCCAGCGAGGACACCGTTGACATCATCTTGACTGATGCAGCCCTGCACGCCCAGAAGCCGAGTAAACCCTCCTCGCTGGTGCGTAACTACGCCAAGCACCTGATAGGTGGCAAGCTCCGCCGAACCTATGGCAGCATCAAGCCAGTGGCCGACAGTACCTTTGAAATGGATCTGAACTTTGATGAACAGGAAGTGTTAGACCTACTTTCTAAGCATGGAAAACGCATGTTACGCATATATATGCCGACAGATCAGTTGTCGGTATATCTTGCGCCAGATGCGCTAGAGAAAATAGAATCCCTAAAACGGAAGCACCTTTTACAAGTAGATTCACGCAGTAATTAGCGGGAATTGTGTATTCGGCTCAGTAGAGCCGTAGACGTTTGACGGTGTTGCGAGACACGTCAAGCTGAGAGGCATCACGCCTCGACAGTGCCCACTCTGCAGCAATATGGAGAAGCCCACGCCTTTTGGCATGGATCAGACTTCCCGATATGGCTGTGGGGTGGGCATTTTTTATTTACCTAAAGCCAAATGGAAGGAATAATCCCATGGCCAAACAACTAACCATCCAACATATCAACATAACGGAGCTGCAACCAGCTCTATATAACCCACGGCGCTGGTCAGACGACCAAACGGCTCATCTAACGGAAAGCATCAAGCGATTCGGTCTGGTTGATCCGCTGATCGTCAATAGCGCACCAAAACGCCATAACATTGTCATTGGTGGCCACTTTCGACTCAAGATCGCTAAAGACCTTGGCCTCAAAGAAGTGCCGGTGGTCTATATCGACATACCCGATAAGGCCAAAGAGCGCGAGCTGAACTTACGCCTAAACCGTAACACCGGTGAATGGGACTTTGAGCTTCTCAAGCAGTTCGACATTGACCTCCTATTAGATGTTGGCTTTGACGACCAAGACCTAGGTGACATCTGGAACGATGCTCTCGAAACCGATGACGATGAGTTTGACGTTGAAAAGGCCGTCAAAGAAGCTGGTGAAACAACAATTAAACTGGGTGATCTGTTCCAGTTGGGCAAGCATCGCCTGATTTGTGCCAGCTCGACAGACCCAGCTGCTATTAAACGGCTTGCGGGTGAATTCAAGCCGACTATGTTCTACAGCGACCCACCGTATAACATTGGCCTCGACTATAACAAAGGCGTTGGGCTGAAAGCTGGCTACGGCGGTACAACAGATGACAACAAGTCTGAAGTCGACTACCGCAACTTCTTAAGCGATATTCTGGCAGCTTCACTACCCGCATTGGCCGATGATGCCCACGTCTTCATGTACTGCGACCAAACGTACATTGGTTTGCTACAGGCACTAATGGCCGAACACGGTTTGAAGAACCGACGGGTTTGCCTGTGGATCAAGAATGGGTTCAATGTTGTACCGCAAGTGGCATTTAACAAAGGCTATGAGCCTTGCGTCTACGCCACACGAGGCAACCCGTACCTATCGGACAGTAGCCAGAACCTGACTGAGATCCTAAACAAGGACATTGCTACTGGCAACCGCATTGCTGATGACATTATCGACATCTTTGATGTCTGGTTGGCTAAGCGCGAAGCTGGTCAGGATTACCAGCACCCGACACAGAAACCTATCACATTGCATGAAAAGCCACTGAAACGCTGCACTAAGGTTAATGACGTAGTACTGGATGTGTTTGGTGGTTCCGGCTCTACTTTAATGGCCTGTGAGCAAATGCTACGCACCGCACTACTGTCTGAGTTGGAGCCAGTCTTCTGTCAAGTCATTATTGACCGCTGGAAAGCTTTGAGTGGCCAAAAGGCGGTACAGCTATGAAAACCGGAGATATTTACCAGTTAGGCCAGCACCGTTTAGCTTGTGGCAGCTCTAGTGACCGTGAGCTGGTAAAACGCTTGGTTGGTGAGGATAAGATAGCGCTGATCCTTACTGATCCGCCTTATGGAGTGAGCTATGTTGAAAACAAACTTAATCCTAGCAAACTTGGCAGCGATAAAGTCATTGCCAATGACAACATCGAAGATGAGGCGGATTACGAAGCGTTCACCAACGCCTGGTTAATGGCGATTAAGTCATGTATGGCTCGCAAAAACAGCCTCTATATCTTCAACTCCGACAAGATGTTGCTACCGACTATCCAGGCGCTGAAGGCTAGTAGTGGCAAGTTCGCCCAGCTGTTGATATGGGCTAAGACTCAAGCTGTCATTGGCCGACTGGATTATTTACCCCAGCACGAGCTGATCATCTACGGCTGGTATGGAACGCATGCCTTTACTAAGAGCAAGGATAAATCCATTCTAGTTTACCCAAAACCATCGATTAGTAAGCTCCACCCCACCATGAAGCCAGTTGGCTTACTGAGACGGCTGATTCTAAACAGCTCCAAAGTCGGTGATGTCGTCTTTGACGGCTTTGTAGGCAGCGGTAGCACATTACTAGCTTGTGAGCAGACCAATCGACGTTGCGTCGCCGTTGAATTGGATCATGAGTACTGCCAAGTAGTGATTAGTCGCTGGGAGAAGTTAACCGGCCAGACAGCGGAGAAACTATCATGAGCCGCAACCAAGAAGCCGATAAGAAAAAACTGCTGTTGCAGCTGCGCAAGACCCCCATCATTGAAATGGCATGCAAAAAGGCCAACGTACCACGCTCCACCTATTATCGCTGGCGTAAAGACACTGTCTTTGCAGATGCCTGCACCGAGGCCATCGAAGAAAGTACCGGTCTGATTAATGATATGGCTGAATCCCAGCTCATCTCGGCCATTAAAGATAAGAACATGACTGCCATCATGTTCTGGCTCAAAGCTAACCACCGCAATTACATTACCCGACTTAAGATTGATGCCAGGTTGCAGCGTGAACCAGAAGAACTAACCCCCGAGCAAGCCGCTATTGTCGAGCAGGCGTTGAAACATGCTGGGCTATTATTGCCCACCAGCGAGGAACCTACCGATGCAACCGAATGATGACATTAACTTCGAAGTGCTACGTAACCAGCGAGCGATACGTATGGAGCTGGCACGTTCTAGCCACTACTATTTCTTCCATTTGTATATGGGACTGTATGTGAAGTACCCAACTGCGCCATTTCAGCGAGAGCTATATGCCATTACTGAAGACGAAGACACCAAACATACCGTGATCGTGGCCTTCCGAGGCTCTGGTAAATCGACGATCGTAACCCTGTCATACCCAATGTGGGCAATCCTTGGCAAGCAGCAAAAGAAGTTCGTAGTTATCCTTAGTCAAACCCAGCCCCAAGCCCGCATGCACCTTACCAACATTAAGCGAGAGTTTGAATCTAATGAACTCCTACGCAAAGACTTTGGGCCACTGGAAGAAGAAAGCGATGAGTGGGGTTCAACGGCATTGGTATTGCCACAGTTCGGTGCCCGTATTATTGCGGCTTCAGCCGAACAGAGTATCCGTGGCATCCGCTTTGGAGCCCACCGACCAGACCTGATCATTGCCGATGACGTTGAAGACATGAGTTCCGTCAAAACCCGAGATGGCCGTAATAAGACCTACGACTGGTTTACTGGTGAAGTGTTACCGCTTGGTGACCAAAACACCAAGATAGTGACTATCGGTAACCTACTGCACGAAGACTCATTGCTAATGCGGCTAAGAGAGAGTTTCGGCAACGGTAGCATGTCAGGCAGCTTCAAGAAGTACCCATTAATGGACGCTGAGGGTATATCACTATGGTCGGGTAAGTTTACGGATTCAGCCTCGTTAGAAGCTTTGGAGCTGTTTGTCGGCAACCGTGTGTCGTGGCAGCGGGAATATTTACTCAATATTATTCCTGACGAAGATCAAATCATTGATCCAGCCTGGATCCAGTACTATGACGAACTACCTGACGAGGGCGGTTGCATGATGACTGGTGTTGGTGTCGACCTGGCTATTTCCCAACGCGAAACAGCCGATAACACGGCTATGATTGTCGCCAAAGCCTACACCCAAATAGCTATAGATGATTGGAGTGCACCAGATGAGTATGAGGCATATATTATGCCAGAGATTATCAATACTAAGCTAACATTCCGGGCAACTATTACTAATTTACAGGTTTTATACCAAAAGTATGACTACCCCTCTATTTACGTTGAAGACGTAGCCTACCAAGGTGCTGCCGTGGAGCAGTTAAATGTTGAGGGCGTATCAGCCGAAGGCATCAAGATTGGCAGTGTTGACAAACGGGCCCGATTGAATATGGTCAGCCACCTGATTGAGAATGGCACGGTCAAATTCCCGCGTAGTGGCTGCGAGGAGCTAATCAGCCAACTGGTACACTTTGGGGTTGAAAAGCATGATGACTTAGTCGATGCATTTACCTTGCTCATATGGCAAATAAACCAGCACGGGATGCATCAGCCTCGCCTTACTTGGCTATAGCAATGAGTCTAGATCTTGCGCCTCTATAGTTTTTTATACCAAAAGTCATGTACTGTGATCGCTTTTTGAGCAGCTAAACCCGTATATTTTGCTTCAGGGCTCTTTATTAAAAGACGTTCTTGATCAGTAAATTTCTTCCAATAAGCTAAGAGGCTTTTATCGTTTTGTGCAACTTCGTACAAAGATGACTGTTTAGCTAAAGCATCGTGAGCTAGATCCTTGGATTTCTCGTGAGCAGTCGTGTGGCCGTACTTTTCAAGCAATAAATAAAGTGGTTCCGCGGCTATTGCTCCTCTGGTTAAGTGAAGGTTACGTTGCATATTCTCTTTATCCACTTCTAGCTTGCTCATTACACGATCGAGTCGCTCGGCCATAGAAGCTACGCTAGCGAAAACAATTGTGTAAAAACGTGAAGATGCCGAATCAGTAAGATCTCGTTGATGTTCACTGCTTATATTAAGATTTGCATTCACAACTTGAGCAGTTACTTGTTTGGACATACTTATAATGTTTTCAAAATTCCAGGGGTTACGCTTATGGGCCATTGTAGAGGATCCTGTTTGCCCTTTCTCGAAACGTTCTCTCACTTCGGCTATTTCTGTTCGTTGCAAGTGCCGCATGTCATGCGCCAGGTTCGCCATGATACCAGCAGTGATGGTTAGTTCATCGAGTAACCGGATAACATTTTCTGCAGGAATAATTTGGGTTGAGTAAGGTGCAGGTTTGAGATCAAGATAACTAAGAAGTGTTTTCTCAAATTTGATTGGATCATCAACAAACACACTTAGGGCATTATATGCGCCCACCGCGCCTGAAAACTTTCCCTGTAGAGCATTGTTAAGGTCTTGGATGGCCAGCAAGTTTTCGCCAAGACGACTAACGTACTCTGCCATGGCAAAGCCAAAAGTAATGGGTACAGCATGCTGTCCGTGAGTGCGCCCAATTTGCACCGTTTTGGCATGGTTCTTCGTAAGTTCTAGTAGTGTTTGTATGAGTGTTTTTAGTCGGGGCAAAATCAGTTTGTTTGTAGCCGTTCGAAGTTGGAGACTTGTGGCAGTAGAAATTATGTCATACGAGGTAGCACCAAAGTGAACATAAGGTTGAGCCTTTTCAGGTAAATCACGCTTGATACAGTTCACAAGTGCCTTAATATCATGTTTAGTGACCTGTTCTTCTTTATATACGGCTTCTGCTGTGATTTTTTGGGTTGCGGCTTCAATCTTTTGAGCTATAGAGGGTGTGCATATTCCAAAATCTGCGAGAGTGTGAGCAAGTGCTGCCTCTACATATGCCTGGCAGGCAATGCGACTTCTTTCGGATAAATAACGTGTAATCTCAGGATCGTAGTAGCGACTATCTAAAGGATCAATCGCGCCAAAGCGGTCGGGACTCGGTTCGGGCAAAGTAAGTGTTCTCATGCTGCTCATTTATTTTTCTCAAGTGCCTTAAGGATGTTAGCTTCGATCCGTGCTAGTGGATCTCCATCTACTGGAGCAAACTTTCGGCCAGTTAGGTGCTCGTACACGTAAATATAGCGGTTCGTTAATTCACCTAATATCTCTTTTGGTGGGTTTGGCGCATTCTTGTCTTTATAGGGATCAAATCGAGCTTTAAACCAGAGACGTAAGAACTCTTTGTCGTAATTGTCGGGTTCCTCGCCTTTATCAATCTGCTTCCGGTAATTGTCTTTACGCCAATATCGTGACGAGTCAGGTGTGTGAATTTCATCGATCAGCACTATGTTATTTTGCTTGTCCAGCCCAAATTCGTATTTGGTATCAACCAAAATGAGACCTTTGGACTCAGCTGTCTCTTGTCCGAACGCAAAAAGCTTAAGAGCAACATCTTGCAGCTTTTTCCAAACATCAGCATCAACGAGCCCTTCATTCACGGCTTCCTGGGGCGTTAGAGGTCTATCGTGCTTTTCGAACTTAGTCGTAGGGGTTAAAACGGGATGTGGAAGCTTTTCATTTTTATGAAGGCCTTCCGGTAGCGTAAAATCGCCAAAATCACGCTGGCCTTGGCTATACGTATGCCAAAGCGAGGTATTTGTAACACCTGTGATATAGCCTCTTACTATCATTTCTATAGGAATAACTTTGTACTTAACACACCATGTCACATTAGGGTCGGGGTATTCCTTTATGTGATTTTTAATGATGGGGCTGGTTTGCTCAAACCACCAGCGACTGACGGCTGTTAGAAGTTCGCCTTTATGGGGTAGAAGTGCCAAATTACGGTCAAATGCTGAGTAGCGATCGCTGGCTACTAACAATAATGTTCCGCCGAGATCGTATACATCACGGACCTTACCACGATAGACGGCTTTTTGGCCGGGAAAATGAAAATCGGTACCGTTGATTACTGTCTCGCTCATAGGTTTAACTATATTGTTAGATAATACTCTGTAAAACACAAGTTTTACGGTATTATTACACTATGGAAAAACGGGAGACCATAGGTATTGTTGGTGGTGGTCAACTTGGACGAATGCTTACGTTGGCGGCATTACCGCTCGGGTTCAAAGTTATTGTGGTGAATCCCACCCCCGATAGTCCTGCTGCTCAGGCTGGAGCTAAGGAGATTATAGCTGACTTATATGATGCAAACGCATTAAGGGAACTTGCTGAAAAATCGGATTACGTAACGGTAGAGATTGAACACCTAGACGCGGAAATCTTGGATACACTTGCTGCTCAGGGTAAGCAAATAAACCCAGCGCCAAAAACAATTCGGCTAATTCAGGATAAGTTTCTGCAAAAAGAATTTTTACACAAAGCGGGTATCCCGGTGGCTCCACTTGTGGAAATTAATGATAAAAAATCCGCTAGGAAGGCTCTTAAGGATTTTGGTGGCAAAATGCTTATCAAAACTCGACACGGCGCGTATGACGGTCGAGGTAATATGCTCATATCGAGCATAGCTGATATCGATAAGGCGTTTAAGATGTTTACTGAGCGACAACTCTACGCTGAAAGCTATATACCATTCACGAAAGAACTAGCGGTCATGGTAGCCAGAAGCACACAAGGCGAGGTTGCGATCTACCCAATAGTTGAGACAATCCATGAACGCAATATATGTGTGGAAGTGCTTGCTCCAGCTCCTGTGAGTGATAAGCAGCGTAAAGAAGCTAAAAAAATAGCGATTAAAGTGGCTGAGCTGCTTGACGGTGCTGGTACATTTGGAATTGAAATGTTCCTTACAAAAAACGGCAAGGTGCTTGTTAATGAAATTGCTCCGAGGGTACACAACTCGGGACACTACACTATGGAAGCCAGCCGTACCTCGCAATTTGAGCAACATATTCGTGCAGTGACAGGACTACCTCTGGGAGATACAAGCATGGTTGTTCCGGCAGCAGTAATGGTCAATATACTGGGTGACCGAAATGGGCCAACCATACTCAAGGGTCTTGGTGATGTATTAAGTACTCCCCACGTTAGTGTTCACATTTATGGGAAGTCCCCCACTAAGATTGACCGTAAGATGGGGCATATAACGGCTACCGGCAAAACTGTAAGCGAAGCCAGGAAACGAGCAAGACTAGCAAGGCAGCAACTAAGCATATAGGAGTACAAGTATGATTAAACCGCAAGTAGGAATAATTATGGGATCAGATTCGGACATGGACGTTATGAGTGAGGCGGCAAAAATCTTTGATGAATTTAACGTGTCTTATGAGGTTCGCATTGTCTCGGCACATCGCACTCCCGATGTTATGGAAACCTATGCTAGTGAAGCACAGCAGCAAGGTTTGAAAGTAATTATTGCTGGTGCCGGTGGTTCTGCGCATCTGCCCGGTATGACGGCATCACACACTCCACTTCCTGTGATTGCCGTACCGGTTAAGCGAGATAACCATGACCATGAAGCCTTGTGGTCAAATATTAAAATGCCACCTGGGATCCCGCTTGCAACCATGCCAGAAAATGGTGCTAAGAATGCGGCATTGCTTGCTATAGAGATTCTCAGCCTAAACGACGTAAAGCTCGCTAATTCGTATAAAACATTCCGTAATCGACAACACGAAGATGTGCTCCTTGCCGACAAGAAATTAAAAAAGGTAGGCTGGAAACAGTATTTGAAAGGTCAAAAATAATATGGCAATACGAGCAGAGCAAGCGCTAAGAACACCTGAAACATTCCCGGCAGCTCAATTACTCGCAAAAGACTTTGATGGTACGGTTGCTCAAACTTTTGAAAAGTCCCCTAGTGGAGTTGGGGTACATGAAGCGCATGAACTAACTGTGGAGACCATGTTTGGGGTTAAAGCACTTGATCATTATATAGACGGCGGTGGCTTGCGAAATCGTGCGCCCGTAGAGGTCGTACAAGATTTGGCACCAGATGCCAAGGGAGATGAACTTAATCAATTAGTTAGTCGATTTATTGACACGAAACTCAGTGTCTTAATGGGAGAAATCGGTACACGTTTCTCAGATGGAAACATATGGCCTCGCCCTACAACCGGATACTTAGGATTACGCGAAAGAATTGAAGAGGCTCGTGACGATGGCTTATTAATTGATGACCTTATTCTATCCTCCGGACATGAACCATTCATAAGGAAAACCTATCAGGCATGGAATGTAGGCGAGCCCACGCACATTGTCGCTGAAGAAGCTATCAGGCAACTTGCTTTAGACTTACCTATTGAGCAATTAGTTAAGCCGTCACCGGTTTTGATGGATGTCGCCCATAACGTGTGGAGGCAGGGCTACGGTCTAAAGTCAACGTCTGAGCCTGTTCTTGATGAACGTGACCGTATCGTCTACGTTGGCGATGACCCGATCAAGGATGGCGAGTTGGCAAAAAGTAGCGGAGTAGATTTCGTACTCCTAGATCCTGGTAATTCTTTCGAGATCTGGCAAAGCGTTGCGTCACGCTTACATCTTGGACATGCCGCCTTAAGAGGGGCTGAACAAGATGCCTAGTAATAATTGGTATGTAATTACTGGGGGTCCTTCGACTGGCAAGACGACATTATTGAAAGAACTTGAGCAATTAGGACACAAGACCATTCCCGAAGCTGCTCGTACTGTTATTGATGAAGCGCTGGGAAAAGGTATTTCGGTTGAAGAGCTCCGCTCTGACGAAAAGCGTTTCCAGGATGATGTTGCGCGATTGAAAGAAAGGATCGAGGCCACACACGATAAAAGTGTGCTAACTTTCTTTGATCGTGGCATGCAAGATACGGTTGCCTACATGCGCCATTACGGTTTTAACATTGACGAATGGGTTGCGGCACTCATGGACAAGGCCAAGTACCAGAAAGTTTTCTTGCTGGAGCCATTATCAACTTATCAAAGTGATTACGCCCGCACCGAAGACCATGACTTTGCAAAAAGCCTTCATAAATTGTTACACGATGCTTATGCGGAATTTGGCATGGAGCCGGTACCTGTACCGGCTGTAAGTTTGAATGATAGAGTGAAGTTTATTTTAGATAAAGTAAAGGTGGAGCAAACCGCATGAGTAAAAAACAAACCTACGCCCAATCAGGGGTTGACTATAGCGCTATGGATCCAATTAAGGTGTTGGCTCAAAAGAGCGCACAAGCCACAGCTTCGAACTTGAAAGCATTCGAAGCTCAAGAAGTGAGGGCGAGTCGGGGTGAATCAGCTTATGTGTGGGAAGAGCCAGACGCTTATAGAGCACTTGTAATTGAAGGCCTTGGCACAAAGAACCTTGTAGCAGATGCCGTACGCAAGATTACGGGTAAAACCTACTACGACTCTATCGCGCAAGACACAATAGCAATGATTGTAAACGATCTGATCGTGGTCGGTGCGCTACCACAGGTAGTAAATGCTTACTTTGCAATCGGTGACTCTAATTGGATGCTAGACGAAGAACGAGCCCAGGATCTCATAAATGGGTGGGCAGCGGCCTGTATGAAGATTGGGGCAACGTGGGGTGGTGGCGAAACGCCAACTCTAAAAGGCGTCATAGAGCCTAGTACGATTGACTTAGGTGGTTCAGCTGTAGGCGTAATTAATCCTAAAGAACGGCTGGTTTTAGGCGATAAGTTAGTACCTGGAGATGTCATCGTACTGATAGAAAGTAGTGGAATCCACGCAAACGGCATCACATTTGTAAGAAGTATGGCAGAAAAAACACCTGGTATTTATGAAACGAAACTGCCGAATGGACGACTATTTGGCGAGGCTATACTTACCCCAACGCATCTATACGTTGAGCTAGTTCGTGACATTTTAGAGTCAGACGTGGATATACATTACATGGTAAACATTACTGGCCATGGTTGGCGCAAATTAATGCGCGCCACAAAAGAACTCAAATACGTCATAGACAAAATTCCTGAACCACAAGCCGAGTTCATGTTTATGCAAAAGCAAGCTGGGGTAGACAACGATGAAATGTATGGCAACTTTAATATGGGTGCTGGGTTTGCAATATACGTACCTCAATATGATGCTCAGAAAGTAGTTGAGTTAGCGGCTGCAAATAATTTCAAAGCTATCGTAGCCGGTAAAGTTGAAGCTGGCTCCAAGCAAGTAATAATAAAGCCTAAAAATATTACATTTGCTGGCGATACTTTAGAGGTGCGTTAGTGCGGGTCTATAAGGGTATATCGGCATTGTCAGATTTTCGTAAAGAAAAGCTGCTAAAGCAGTTGAGCGAAATTGATAAAACTATTGACGGGGTTGCTGCAGAATATATACATTTCGTAGACACGACTCAAGAACTTTCCGCCAAAGAAGATGGCCAATTACATGAACTTCTGACATACGGTTCTCCAATTAATAATGCAGGCATTGGCGACATGTTCTTGGTAACCCCAAGGGCTGGCACTATTTCTCCATGGTCATCGAAAGCTACTGATATTGCCAGGAATTCTGGCCTTAAGAGCGTAAATCGCATAGAACGTGGCGTTGCATATTATTTACAAACTTCCAGTAAAACCAACAGATCTGACGTGATTCCAGCATTATATGATCGCATGACCGAAAACGTACTAACTACGATTGATGAAGCGGAAATCCTGTTTGCTGATGCTAAACCTAAGCCATTAATAACGATTAATGTCTTAAAGGGCGGTAAAACCGCCCTACAAAAAGCCAATAAGGATTTAGGACTTGCCTTGGCTGATGATGAAATTGACTATTTGAATCAAGCATACGCGCAGCTTAAACGTAACCCCACAGACATTGAGTTAATGATGTTTGCTCAAGTTAATAGTGAGCACTGCAGGCATAAAATCTTTAATGCTGATTGGGTGATTGATGGCAAAAAGCAGCCGAAAAGCCTCTTTAAAATGATAAAAAACACATATGAAAAAAGTAGCGAGAACGTCCTTTCTGCATACTCGGACAATGCTGCTGTAATAAGAGGAGGTGTAGGTGGCCGATTCTTTGCAGATACAGACAAGGGTGTATATGCTTACCATCAAGAGCCAATTCATTCGGTTATAAAGGTTGAAACACATAATCACCCGACAGCGATTGCTCCATTCCCTGGTGCGGCTACCGGTGCAGGCGGCGAAATCCGTGATGAAGGTGCTACTGGACGTGGCGCAAAACCAAAGATGGGTTTAGCAGGCTATAGCGTATCTAATTTACATATACCAGGTGGCGAGCAACCGTGGGAAAAGGACTATGGTAAGCCAGATCGCATAGCATCTGCCTTAGACATTATGCTGGAATCCCCTATCGGAGCAGCTTCGTACGTTAATGAATTTGGTCGACCTAATTTAGCAGGCTACTTCCGGACTTATGAGCAGAAGGAAAGCGGTACGGTATGGGGCTACCATAAACCAATCATGATCGCGGGAGGACTCGGCAATATTCGTGATGAGCACGTCATAAAACGAAAGCTGCCGGTTGGTGCTGAAATTATTGTACTTGGAGGCCCAGCAATGCTTATCGGGCTTGGTGGTGGCGCAGCTTCTAGTATGCAGGCTGGAGCTAGTGCAGAAGACTTAGACTTTGCTTCAGTGCAACGAGCAAATGCCGAGATTGAACGAAGAGCTCAGGAAGTCATTGATCGTTGTTGGGCTCTAGGCAGAGATAATCCAATAATCACCATACATGATGTTGGTGCTGGCGGTCTCTCAAATGCCTTACCTGAACTTGTTCATGATTCTGATCTTGGCGCTGAATTTGAGTTGCGTGATATTCCTAGTGCCGAGACAAGCTTATCTCCACTTGAGATCTGGTGCAATGAAGCTCAGGAACGATATGTGCTCGGCATATCTAAAGAGAGTTTAGGGTTATTCACAGAAATCTGTGAACGCGAACGTTGTCCGTTTGCAGTTGTTGGAGTCACCACCAAAAATAAGCAACTAATAGTTAAAGATAGATTATCTGGTAATAACCCTATAGATTTACCTATGACAACACTATTTGGAAAACCTCCGAAGATGACTCGGCAAGTACAGCAAAATTCTATTAAGCTGAAGCCCTTAAAGCTAGATGGGGTACAGGTTGACGAGACGATTAGGCGTGTGTTGAATTTACCTGCTGTCGGCAGTAAAAAATTCCTCATAACTATCGGTGACCGTAGTGTCGGTGGTCTAGTTGTTCGCGACCAAATGATTGGACCATGGCAAGTGCCGGTGAGTGACGTGGCCGTTACTGCTTCAGCATTTGATAGTGACGGAGGTGAAGCTATGGCGATGGGCGAGCGAGCGCCATTAGCAGTTATCAATGCACCTGCATCTGCTCGTATGGCAATCGGTGAAGCCATTACAAACGTATTGGCCGCCGATATCGAGGATCTCTCTGATATCAAACTTTCTGCTAACTGGATGGCCGCTGCGGGATTCAAAAATGAAGATGAAAAACTCTTTAAAACCGTACAAGCAGTTGGTGAAGATTTTTGTCCTAAACTTGGCCTAACGATTCCTGTTGGAAAAGATTCCTTAAGTATGCGTACTGTTTGGCAAGAAAACGGCGAAAAGAGTGTAACTGCTCCACTCTCACTTATCGTCAGTGCTTTTTCTCCAGTTATTAATACACTGAAGACATTAACACCTCAACTTGATACAAGTTTCGAAACAACAATAATCCTAATTGATTTAGGCCAAGGAAAAAATAGGCTGGGTGGATCAGCTCTTGCTCAAGTCTACAACCAGTTAGGCGATGAATCACCTGATGCAGATCCGGTGCTATTACGTAACTTCTTTGAGGCAGTAAAAAGTCTGAGGCATTCGAATAAAATACTAGCCTATCATGATAGGTCGGACGGCGGTTTGCTCGCGACTTTATGTGAGATGGCTTTTGCTAGCCGCTGCGGTTTAGATATTAATCTAAGTAAACTCCCAGGCTCAGTAATTGAAAAGCTCTTTAGTGAAGAACTTGGCGCAATTATTCAAGTAAAGAAAGCAGACGAAGCGACAGTTGTAAAAACTTTGGGCAACTATGCCTATGTCATAGGTCAACCGACCAAAAAGCAAAAGATCGTGATAAAAGATAATCAAAAGACAATATACGAGAACAGTCGTACAGAACTCGAGCTACTGTGGAGTGAGACGAGTTATCAACTACAAAAACTTCGTGATAATCCAGAATGCGCAGATCAAGAGCTTATGGCCGTGAAGAACGACAGCGATCTGGGCTTATCAGCAAGTAAAGATATTAAACTTTCGTCTAAACGCTATTCGAAAAAGCCGAGAATTGCAGTTTTTCGGGAACAAGGCGTAAACGGGCAGATTGAAATGGCGGCTGCTTTTGATAGGGCTGGTTTTACTAGTGTTGACGTGCATCTGAACGACATAATTACCGGTCGTGTGTCTCTAGATGACTTTTCTGGACTGGTTGCTTGCGGTGGCTTCTCTTACGGTGATGTTTTGGGCGCTGGCGAAGGTTGGGCAAAGACAATTCTCTTTAATAGAGAGCTTCGCGACAAGTTCAGTAAGTTCTTTAATCGTAAGGACACGTTTACTCTTGGTGTATGTAACGGCTGCCAGATGCTGTCAGCACTCAAGGATCTAATCCCTGGTGCTGAAACATGGCCAGAGTTTTTGAAAAATAAATCTGAACAGTTTGAGGCTAGACTGGTCATGACAAAAATTAATGATTCTCCATCCATATTTTTCAAAGGCTTAGCGGGAAACTATTTACCGATTCCTGTTGCGCATGGGGAAGGACGAGCAATCTTTGAAGATAAGTACGGATCTCGACAAGCTTTAGAGAACAACTTAGTACCAATGCAATACATTGATAATAATTTGGATGTCACAGAACAATATCCATCTAATCCTAACGGCTCTACCCAGGGCATAACGGCGTTAACTACACCTGACGGTAGAGCAACCATTATGATGCCTCATCCAGAACGAGCTTTTATGTCTCGCCAGCTCTCTTGGCATCCAAAAACATGGCAAGCGGACTCGCCTTGGTTTCGACTTTTTCAAAATGCTCGTGAATGGTTAGATAAATAATTTCGTTAAGAAGCTAAGTAAGACTCTTGTTCCCTAAGAAACTTACCAAGTGCATAAGGTAGAGCAGCTTTCTCAACAATCTGAACACGGTCAAAAAGATCTTGAGGTGTGTCATCGACAAGCACTTCAACCGGATGTTCTGCAATTTTAGGACCTCTATCTATGCCAGCTGCTACTAAGTGCACAGTGTGTCGTGAAACGGACATACCAAGCTCCAAAACTCGTTCGGAAGTATGAATACCGTAGGTATCTTCGGTCTCAGGCAGCGGGCCTGGATGGGTATTGGTCATTCTTGCCTGGTAGATAGAGCTAAAAGATGGTTTCCAGCCATATTCCTCAATAAGTTCGCCGCGTACCATTTTCATATAACCCATAAGAGCTACGTGCGCAAAACCGGCGTGGCTTATTCGTTCGCAAATAGCCGCTGATTCAGCAAGCGTTTGTCCGCGACCCACGTTGCCGTCTGGATGAGTACGCCCACTAATCTCTATTGCTCCAATGCTAAGTCCATAAAGTTGGTTAAGTCTATCAACCCTCCCAAAGATACCCGCTTTTTCGGGTGGATTATTGCATATAACTAAACCAATTTCAGCTGCAACGCGACCGTCTTGGGTGGCATGAATGAACGCTTCTGCAGTTGAACCACTTCCTGAGGCCAATATAGCAATTGTAGGATTATGAAGCTCACTCATTTGAATTTGATTATAGGCATCACTTGCTCAACGTCAAAGCATGAACGTGATAAAAGGTCTAGACTTTACCCCCGTTACTGATACCTTTGTCCTTGATGAATCAAGAAGTACCACAGCTCACCAATACCTCAGCCTTTCAGCTGCCTAATGAGAAGAATGGTAAGCCCATTCAGGGTGCAGACATAAAAGCAAAACGGGTTGAATACTGTCTTTATGCCAGAAAATCGAGTGAAGACGATGAAAGGCAGGCTCTCTCAATCGATTCACAGCTAAAGGAAATGGCTATTCAGGCCGAAACACAGGGGCTAAGGGTTACAGAGATCAGAAAAGAGAGTCATTCAGCTAAACAATCAGGGCAAAGACCGGTTTTCGAGGGGATAATAGCTGATGTGCGGAGAGGCTTGTTCACTGGCATATTAAGCTGGGCACCGGATAGATTGAGCAGAAACGCTGGCGACTTAGGTGTTCTTGTGGACTTAATGGATAGTAGGCACCTAACTGAAATTAGGACACATGGCCAGGTATTCACTAACTCGCCAAATGACAAGTTCTTGCTCATGATTTTATGCTCCCAAGCCAAGCTGGAGAACGATAATCGAGGAATCAATGTAAAGCGTGGCATGAAAACCAAGTGTGAGCTTGGCTTTAGGCCTAATATGACACCACTAGGCTACCTTAACGATCATTATTCTGGCAAAGGCATGAAGAAGGTCTTTGCGTATAAACCTCAAGACCTTTGCAACATGTCAGCAGGCGTCCTGTACTGTAAGCTCAAGTGTACACGCTCAAAGTTGTAGTAGGCCAGGTACTTCGTAAGTTTTACCTGTATGGTAGCGTTGCTCGT
>JABXNS010000037.1_pt1 | contig 70634 bp, 62 predicted proteins | sample 7301101 | NCBI WGS metagenome assembly JABXNS01 (sample SAMN14449646, study PRJNA615230) | soil metagenome | isolation source: soil from bare, unvegetated metal-rich iron-sulfur acidic spring small-cell... | place: Canada: Paint Pots Mound, Kootenay National Park, BC | collected 2017-05-25 | reverse complement strand
GACTGGTGCAGACGCAGGGGCGGCCGCGCGCAATCGCGACACCACGTACTCGGTCTGATCCTCACCGGAATCGCACAGCACAACCAAGAACTCGTCTCCGCCCACACGCACGACTGCTTCTTCTGCCGCACATGGCATGAGGAATCGCGCCATTTTCACCAGCACGCCGTCGCCTTCGGCGTGACCCTTGGTGTCGTTGTACTGCTTGAATCGGTCGATGTCGAGATAAATGCAGCCCCACTTCCCCTTTGCGCCTCGCACTGACGCATGACGGTGTTCATGTACCGCCGGTTGTAGCACCCGGTAAGTGGATCCCGGATGCTCAACTCGAGAAGCTGCGTTTGCAACTCCTTCCGTTGGGTGATGTCGACGAGAATACCGTGACAGTATTTTTCGCCGGTCTGCGGATCGATCGAGAGAAACGCGCTGTCGACGACCGTTCTCACTTCACCATCGCGACGGGTGAGCTGAAACTCGACGTCGCGAACGGAGCCCTCTCGCTCGAGCATCGCCATCTCCCTAGCCCTCACCTCAGGCTTGACGAAATCGCTGGTGCGACATCCCCTCAGGTCTGCCAGCGACTCAACCCCAAACATCTCCAGAAATGCCGCATTCGCATCGACGATCTCGCCATCCAGGGTCGTAATGTAGATTCCCTCTTTCAGGCGCAATGCGAGCTCGCTCAGAGTGCGCGGATCGCTCAGACTACGAAAACGTTTTTGTTTTTTGGGCTTTCTGGACTGCTGGGGACGGCTCACATCATGCCTCAGCCAACGGCATGTCCGTTGCTTTGCTTTATGGAAGGGACAGATTGGAGATATTATGGCATCCAGACGAAAACAGGAACAGAGTACTCGCCCCCCTGCCCGGCAGGGCGATGGCGACCGCACCACGCGATCCGGCCGGCCAGATCCGAAGAACGTTCCCTCGCATTCCGACGAGCACAAAAGCGGGTACGGGGGCGAGCTTGGCGAGCCCAGCACTAGCACCGATCAGCGCGAGACGCCGAAGAGAGCCTAAGCAAGAATCGGTGGGATGAGTCTGCGGACCGCCGGTATTCATCACGTCACCGGAATCGCGAGCGATCCGCAGAGAAATCTCGATTTCTATGGTGGCGTCCTCGGCTTGAGGCTCGTCAAGCGCACTGTGAACTTCGACGACCCCACTACCTATCACTTTTACTTCGGGGACGAATCAGGACGGCCAGGCAGCATTCTGACTTTCTTCCCCTGGCCGGACGCCCGTCGCGGCAGGCAGGGCGGCGGTCAGGTCGCGGTTACATCGTTTTCGATCCTCCCCAGTTCCGTCGGCTTCTGGATCGAGCGACTGATCAAGAAGAGAGTGGAGTTCGCGCAGCCAGCTGCGCGCTACGAAGAAGAGCGTGTCATTGCGTTCAAGGATCACGAAGGATTCATGGCCGAGCTGGTCGCCCACCCCGCGGCTGACGCGCACGCCGGGTGGAGCGGCGCGGGAGTTCCCGCGGACCACGCAATACGGGGCATTTACTCCGTCACGCTCTGGCTTGACGCCAACGAACTCACTGGGCAGTTGCTTACCAACACGCTTGGCTTCCGCCTCGTGCGCGAACAGGGAAGCATTTTCCGCTACGCCAGCGGAGACGGTACGCCCGGGACGATCGTCGACTTGCGCTGCGTGCCAGGCATTTGGCGCGGGGTGATGGGAGCGGGAACGGTGCACCACGTCGCATTCCGCTGCACTGGCGAAGGCGAGCAGAAGAACGTGCGCGCCGAGTTGGCTTCGCTGGGTTATAACGTCACGCCGCAACTGGATCGTGAATACTTCAAATCCATCTACTTCCGCGAGCCCGGCGGAGTGCTCTTTGAGATCGCGACCGATGGTCCCGGATTCGCAGTCGACGAGCCGGTCGATTCACTCGGTCAGTCGCTCAAGCTTCCCGAATGGCTCGAATCGAGAAGGTTCGAGATAGAAGCACTCCTCCCCAACATCCACGCGCCACTTGAGCTACACGGCCCAAATGCATGACTGAAGATCTCGGATTCATTCACCGCTTCGTTCCCGCGGAAGACTCCGCGTCCGGTGAGACGCTGATCGTACTTCACGGCACTGGCGGAGACGAGAATGATCTCATCGGCATCGGCCAAGCGATCGCGCCGGGCGCAGCGATTCTGAGCCCGCGCGGAAATGTGCTGGAGAACGGAGCCCCTCGTTTCTTCCAGCGCCTCGCCGAAGGCGCGTTCGACCCGAAGGAAGTGCGCTCGCGGGCCCAGGACTTGGCGCGATTCATTCGCGCCGCGGGAGTTACGTATCGGCTAGATCCCACCCGCGTCTTCGCGCTTGGATACTCCAACGGCGCCAACGTCGCATCGACGGTGGTGTTAATCGAACCCGGAGTGCTGCAGGGTGCGATTCTCTTCCGCCCTATGCTCGTGTACGAGCCGATCGAGAAGAGCGATCTTAGCGGCTCCGCTGTCTTCATGTCCGCAGGTCGGATGGACCCCATCGTGTCGACAGCGAGTGTGCGGAAACTGGCTAACCTCTTCGAGTCAGCGCATGCGGAAGTCACTCTCAAATGGCAGCTGGCCGGCCATAATCTCGTGCCCAATGAGGTACGCGAAGCGGCCGAGTGGCTCGCCCTGCGCCGCGCACGCGTATGAGCTAGTTTCCAGATGAGGATCCACCTCGGCGTCTGCCCCGTAGTGCATATCTTTCATCACCTGCCGTATACAGCTCTCGCTCCCCGCATTCTAATGTCCGAACCGACAGATACTGCCACCGCGACCCGATCGGACGCTTCTTCTTCATCCCCATCCTCCGGGTCGGGCCAATCACTGGAGGACCTCTGCATCAACGCGATCAGGGTTCTCGCGATGGACGCCGTTCAGAAAGCGGACTCCGGTCATCCCGGCACTCCGATGGCATTGGCGCCGCTGGCTTACGTGCTCTGGACTCAGCACCTGCGCTACAATCCCGCCGATCCTAGCTGGCTCAATCGGGATCGGTTTGTGTTGTCAGCGGGACACGCGTCGATGCTTTTGTACAGCGTGCTCTATCTCACAGGCTACGACCTCACGCTCGATGATCTGAAGCGGTTCCGGCAATGGGAGAGCAAGACGCCGGGGCATCCCGAGTACGGCTATACTCCCGGCGTCGAGACGACGACCGGTCCGCTCGGACAGGGGATCGGCAACGCAGTTGGCTTTGCCGTTGCCGCGGCACACATGGGCGCGGTGTTCAATCGCGAGCGTAAGATCATCGATCACCACGTGTATTTCATCGCCAGCGATGGCGACATGATGGAAGGCGTCTCCCACGAGTCGGCGTCATTCGCCGGTCATCTCAAGCTCGGCAAACTGATCGGGTTCTACGATGACAATCACATCACGATCGAGGGCGACACGGCACTTACCTTCAGCGACGACACTGGTGCCCGGTTCGAGGCCTATGGTTGGCACGTACAGCACGTTGCCGATGTCAACGATCTCGCCGCGCTCAATCGCGCGATCGATGCTGCAAAGGCCGAGACTTCGAAGCCATCGCTGATCGTTGTTCGCTCGCACATCGGCTACGGAAGCCCTCACAAGCACGACACCGCTGAGGCGCACGGATCTCCACTGGGCCAGGATGAGATCGCGCTCACCAAGCAGGCGCTCGGCTATCCATCCCAGGAGCCATTCTACGTCGCACCGGAGGCGCTCCGCTACTGGCGCGAAGCAGCGAAACGTCGAGCGAAGGCGGAGGATGAGTGGAAAAAAATCTACGACGCTTACAAGGCTGCCAACCCGGATCTCGAGAAGGAGCTAGAGCGCCGGCTGAGCGGTGATTTGCCAGACGGCTGGGAGGAGGCAATCCCGACCTTCACGGCGAAGGACGGCAACGTAGCCAGTCGCGCCGCGTCAGGCATCGTCATCAACGCCATCGGGAAGAAGATCCCCGAGTTGATGGGTGGCTCGGCCGATTTGGCCAGCTCCACCAACACCATCATCAAGGGCGAGCCAAGCTTCTCTGCGGAGAACTACGCCGGCCGGAACTTCCATTTCGGTATTCGCGAGCACGGAATGGGATCGATCATGAACGGCATGTCGCTTTCCGGTGGCATCATCCCGTACGGTGCGACGTTCTTGATCTTCTCGGATTACATGCGGCCGCCCGTGAGATTGGCGTGCATCATGGGTCGCCACGTCATCTACGTTTACACGCACGATTCGATTGGGCTGGGCGAGGACGGACCGACCCATCAACCCATCGAGCAGCTGAGCGCGCTGCGTGCAATTCCCGAGATGACGCTCATCAGACCGGCCGATGCGTCGGAAACGGCGGAAGCCTGGCGGACTGCCCTCAAGCATAAGAAGGGTCCCGTCGCTTTGGTTCTGACGAGACAGAAGCTTTCGCTCATTGACCGTTCGAAATATGCCTCTGCCAGTGGATTGGCACGCGGCGCGTATGTGCTCGCGGACGCGCCCGGGGGCGCTCCTCAAGTCGTTCTGATGTCAAGCGGGTCCGAAGTCGGACTGATTCTCGACGCCCAGAAGACGCTCGAGGCCAGCGGAATCCGCGCCCGTGCCGTCAGCATGCCGAGCCATGAGCTTTTCGCAAGGCAGGATCAGGCGTATCGCGACAGCGTGCTCCCGAAGGGTGTGAAGCGTATAGCAATGGAGGCGGCGCACCCGATGTCCTGGTACCGTTGGGTGGGAGATGACGGCATCATCATCGGAATCGATCGATTTGGCGCATCTGCCCCAGCCGCTACTATTTATGAGCACCTCGGCATCACAGTAGCTGGAATGGTCGAGACAGCGAAAAAGCTCGTAGGGAAGAAATAGTCAAAACGCCGAGAATGAACGGCAACGAGCCTCTACTCCGCGATATCAGCGTTACGCTCAACCCCGATACGCCGGAATGGCCGGGTGACACTCCATTCACCTGCGGGTGGGCTTCCTCGATGGCAGCAGGTGCGAGCGTCAACGTGTCGTCCTTCACATCGAGTCCCCATATCGGTACCCACGCCGACGCGCCACTCCACGTGCGCGAGGGATGGTCGGGCTCGCACGAGTTGTCACTCGATGCCTTCTTCGGTCCTGCAATTGTCGTCGATGTCTCAAGTCTCAACAAAGAGATCGATATTGAGGACCTGGAAAAAATACAATCGCTGCCGTTCGTCGAGCGGCTGCTTCTGCGGACGGGCCGAACTATCGCGAGTGGCGCGTTCCCCGAAGACTGGCCGACACTCTCCGAGTCCTGCGTCCGCACCTTGCTCGGACGCGGCCTGCGCCTGCTTGGCGTCGATGCTCCATCAGTGGACCCGCGGGAGAGCAAGAACCTTCCCGTCCACAACATGCTCTTTTCCGGCAATGCCGCTATCCTCGAAAACCTCGATCTGAGGAGAATCACGCCGACCATGTACGAGCTGATGGCGTTTCCACTCAAGCTCATGGCTCTCGACGCCGCTCCTGTGCGAGCGGTTCTCCGGCAGATCATAGCCTAGACTTCCGAGCAAGGCGGAACATGTCGGCAGTTGGTCCGCATTGAGCCGGGATATCTCCAGCGCGCCATTCTTCGCTTTTCGCTGGTCTTGCTCCGCTGATCGGCCCAGCGCTTTCCTTTCCGCGCCGGGGTCAGTCTCGATCAGTAGCGCGGATTTTCCTTGCAGCGAGTCGTGAGTCACCCATAGCACACCTGCTTCCCTCACACCCTCTGGCCACATCCACGCTGGAATCAGCGTGACGCTGCGGCCATCAACTTCGATAGAAGTCGGCCCATCTCCGATGACATCGACGACCCATGGATAGTTTGAATGTTGGCTCATTGTGGTTTCTCCAGCGTCGTTGCGACGAAATGGCGCGCTACTCCTGGGTCGCACATGGCATGTCGTATGCGCCATTGCGCGGCTCCGGAGCAGGACGACTCCTACCAATCACTGCGCGAGATCACCTATGCACAGCGACTCAGGTCACACGACCTCCGTCTGGATGGATACAACCGAAGTACCGCAATTTCAGTCGCTTTCACAGGATCTGCGCTCGAACGTCTGCGTAGTGGGCGCCGGAATCGCTGGATTGACCACCGCTTATTTGCTCGCGCGCGCGGGCCGAGCGGTGGTGGTGATTGATGACGGACCGATCGGTGGTGGTGAGACGAGCCGTACGACTGCTCACCTCACCGCCGCGCTCGACGACCGTTACTTCAACATCGAGCGGATGCACGGCGAGGAGGGTGCCAGATTGGCGGCCGAAAGTCATATGTCGGCGATCCATCGCATCGAGACCATCGCGTCGATGGAAGACATCGACTGCGATTTCGAGCGCGTCGAGGGCTATCTCTTCCTTGGCAGCGCCGATACGCGCAAGGTGCTCGAACGGGAACTCGAAGCTACGCATCGCGCCGGAATAACGGATACACAGCTAGTCGATCGTATCCCGTTCGGTTTCTGGGACAGCGGACCAGCGCTCCGCTTTCCTCGACAGGCCACCTTTCATCCGCTCAAGTATTTGAAGGGACTCGCCCGCGCGATTCTTCGTGATGGAGGGAAGATCTACACTGGCGTACACGCAGAGAAGATCGAGGATGGCGAGCCGGCGCGGGTGACGACGAGCGATGGTCACGTCATCAGCGCTGACAACGTCGTCGTTTGCACTAACACGCCGGTCAACGACTGGCTCATCATCCACAGCAAGCAAGCCGCGTATCGCACCTACGTCATCGGAGCACGAGTGCCTAAGGGATCCGTCCCGCACGGACTGTACTGGGATACTCCTGACCCTTATCACTATGTCCGCCTTCAGGCTGCCGAGGACAAGTCCGGCACCGAACTGGACTACGACATCCTGATGGTCGGAGGTGAAGATCACAAGACCGGCCAACCTGGAGATACCGAGGAGAGATTCGTGCGCCTTGAACAATGGACGCGCGAGCGGTTCCCGATGCTCGAGCGTGTCGATTACCGCTGGTCGGGCCAGGTGATCGAGCCCGTCGATTACATGGCGTACATCGGGAAGAATCCGGGCGGCGATGAGCACATTTGGATCGCCACCGGCGATTCAGGGAATGGAATGACCCACGGTACGATTGCCGGTATCATACTCAACGAGTTGGTTCAGGGGCGCAAGCATCAGTGGGCTCGACTTTACGATCCCTCCCGCATCCGGCTCCGCGCGGGTCCAGAATACGTGAAGGAGAACTTCAACGTCGCGGAGCAGTACAAGGATTGGTTCACGGGCAGTGAGACTCTCGACGTTGCCGCGATCCCGGCCGGTGAAGGAGCCGTCGTTGGACGTGGCAGGGGGAAGGTCGCAGTCTATCGCGACGAGAGAGGTAACATCCACCAACTATCTGCCGTCTGCACTCACCTTTACTGCATCGTTCACTGGAACGACACCGAAAAAACGTGGGACTGCCCGTGTCACGGATCACGCTTCGATCCGTACGGCAAAGTCGTCAACGGTCCTGCTATAGTCGGGCTTTCTCCTGTTGCTCCGGGACCGAAGCCGGAGCAGAGCGGAGCGAAGCCGTGACCCGGTGATGTTTGCCATCATCGGTCAGGTTAATCGCTTTCTCGACCGATCTCCCGTCAAGCATCAGTTCTGCGGTGCCGCGTTGCAACCCGTCCGGGTTTTGAACGGTGATCTCGTATGTCGATGACTTGAAACGGTATTCGACGGTGAATTCCTTCCAGCTTGCGGGAATGCATGGCTCGATGAACAGCTCCTCGCCGCACTGCCGGAAACCGAGTATCGCTTCGAGAGCGGTTCGGTACATCCAGCTCGCCGAGCCAGTATACCACGTCCATCCGCCGCGGCCGAGATGTCCTTTTGCGGTGTACACGTCCGCAGCGACGACATACGGCTCCACCTTATAGATATCGACCGCCTTCGCGCTGTCCGCGTGAGTGATCGGGTTCAACATCTGGAACAGCTCGAATGCCCGATCGCCGTCTCCTTGCAGCGCCGTCGCGAGCACGGCCCACAGCGCCGCGTGGGTGTACTGAGCTCCGTTCTCACGCACGCCGGGCAGATAACCCTGAATGTAGCCGGGATCGTGCGTGGTTTTGTCGAATGGCGGAGTGAGCAGCAGAATGAGACGCGCATCCTCGCGCACCAGATACTTGTTCAGCGACTCCATCGCGATCCGCGCCCGGTCCGGTCTACCCGCGCCTGAGATGACGCTCCAGCTCTGGGCGATCGAGTCTATCTTGCACTCGTCGCTCGTGCGCGATCCGAGCGGAGAGCCGTCGTCGAAGTAGGCCCGACGGTACCACTCTCCGTCCCAGGCAGATCGCTCCACCGCTTCAGCGTAACCGTCAGCTTTCGCCAGCATCTCGTCGCGAACCTGTCGATCGCCGCGACTCTCCGCATGAACAGCGAACTTACGCAGGGTCGCGATCAGGAACCAGGCGAGCCAGACGCTCTCTCCCTTTCCTTCGATTCCGACCCTATTCATCCCGTCGTTCCAGTCACCACTGCCGATGAGGGGAAGACCGTGCACGCCCGCTGTGCAGGCCTTTCTCAGCGCTCGAACGCAGTGATCGTAGACGCTTCCGACTTCGGAGGTGACTTTGGGTAGCTCGTAGATCTCGTGTTCGTCAGGGTTCAGCAACCTCATTGTAAGGTAGGGAACTTCGACGTCGAATATCCCGCGATCACACGAAACATTGACGTAGTGATCGGTGACGTAGGGAAGCCATACCAGATCATCCGAAAACCGGGTCCTCACTCCTCGGCCAGTTTGAGGATGCCACCAGTGCTGGACATCGCCTTCCACAAATTGACGCGATGCTGCTCGAAGTATGTGCTCTCTGGCAACTGCCGCATCGGAATAAACGAACGCCATCACGTCCTGCAGCTGGTCACGGAATCCGAACGCGCCGCTCGACTGATACAAGGCCGAGCGCGCCCACATGCGGCATGACAGCGCCTGGTAGAGCGACCAGCGGTTCACCATCAGGTCGAAGGTTGGCTCCGGGGTCTTGATCTTGATCGCGCTCAGCTTCTTCTCCCAGCTGCTTATGTTCGAATCGACCGCTCGTTTTGCATCACTGGATTTGCGGTGACGGGCGATGATTTGCCTTACGGCACCCTCGTTTTCGGCGGCCCCAAGGAGCATCACGATGTCGCGTGTCTCGCCCGGCTCGATCGTGACGCTTACCTGAAGCGCGCAGCATGGATCGATCGTCGCACCGATCGCCCCGGACAACCCGGCTCGCTCCAGAGCCGCGGGACTGGAGATCGTTCCGTTTCTGCCGAGAAACTCGCGACGGTCGGCTGTATAGTAGGCGACCCGTTCGCTGATCGATGCGAACGCCACGTTGTCCGCGAACTGCGCGTCAAAGTAGTTGCGCGCGAACATTGACTGGGTCGCCTCATCAAAGCTCGTACGAATCTGATACTGGCTGAGTTCGCGAGTTGTCCCGAGTACCCACTCCAGATACCAGGTGATGGTGAGCTTCTTCCGCGTAACACCATCGTTGCGCAGAGTCAGAACGCTGATCTTCACTGGATCAATCTGATCGACGCCGAGCCGGAAGGAACTCACGAGTCCCTTATGGGTGTGATCGAACACGGTGTAGCCAGCGCCGTGCCTGACCTGGTATGGAGTTGGCTCGCGAATCGGACATGGTGTCGCCGTCCACAGATCACCATTGGCATCGTCGCGAAGGAAGACACAGTCGCTCGACGGATCCCGCACCGGATCGTTGTGCCAGGGAGTGAGCCGGTAGAAGAAACTATTCCCTGCCCAGGTCATGCCGCTTCCACCTTCGCTAACGATGAACCCGCCGACCGCGTTGCCAACGACGTTGATCCAGGGCGCAGGCGGAAGGTCGCTGCCAGTCAGGTGGATCTCATACTCACCGGCTTTGTTGAAGCCGCCGAGTCCGTTGAAGGATTGGAGTCCGGTGCCCGGATCTGCAGTCTTAGCATGAATCGCCACCGTGCCGAGAGGCACGATGTCGCGATTCATGATCTCGAGCTTGGGAGGATACCTGTCCTCCACTCCCGGGAACTCGAGGAAGTTGCCCAATCCCAGCCCGTCGCAGTTTACCTGCACTCGCGCCATCGCCTTGAGCAACGTGATCTCTTCCGGCTTCAAGAGATCGGCGCGCCGGATGAAGACACCACCTGGTCGATCGAGCAGGCCCGCCTCGCTCGATGCCATCGCGGTTGCCAGCAGCTCGTCGCTCAACTCCTGCATGTAGGTGGCGGGATGCACGTTCAGAATCACCAGATCGCAGGTGATTCCCTTGAGCCTCCAGTAATGGTGGGTCCTCAGCAACTGCCTCACGCTCGGCATTCCGACCGAGCTCTCTACCGTCGCGAGCAATATCGGCCAGTCACCAGAGATGCCGAGGGCCCACAGCGCCTGTTGGCCCAGTCTGTTTTCTTCGACGGCGCTTTGCGCGGGCCGGAATCCCGGGTGGGGGAATATCAAGTGGCCGGCGAGATCCTGGTACAGAGCCGCGTCCGCGGGCGCGATTCCGAGATCGCGCAGTTCCGCCTGCGCCTGCGCCCACGACAGGTCGAGCGCACGCCGCGCACTGTAAGGATCGTGGTAGAGATCAGCCAGTTCTATGGCGCGCTCTTTTTGTTCGGTCACGAAGGTCGTGAACGCCACGTGCGCTGATCCGCCGGGTGGAATCCGCACCTTCACCCGGAGGGAGAAGATTGGATCGAGCACGGCACCCACTGTTCCCGTCAGCTCGGCGCCTTCATCGAGGGCCTCCGCGTTTCTCACCGAGCGCCCGCGACCTACGAATTTTGCGCGATCGGTCTCGCACGTAACCTTACCGACGGCCTCCGGACCGCACGCGACGACGTGGGCGCACCAGATAGCCGCCTCGGTTGCTGAGCGCGGACGCCGCGTCGCCAAGAGAGCCGCTTTCGCTTCCAGGAATTCAGTTTGCACGAAGAGATTCCCGAACGCCGGATGGGCGCGGTCAGCGTCGGGTGGCGCCAACACGACCTCGGAGTAGCTCGTCAGTTCGATATCCCGCGTCTGGAGCGACCTATTCGTCAGCATCACGCGCCGAACCTCGGCCGCATCGTCGGAGGCGACAGCAATTTCCGTCACTGTATCGATGTCCCCGTCGCGGCGGATGAACGTGATCCGGTCGCTCGCGAAGAGGACGCGGTACCACTGCGGCTCCGTCCCGGACGGCTGATGCGCAGTCGACCACACGTGGCCGGTGCTGAGATCTTTCACGTAGCACCATTGCCCGTAGTTGTCGCGAGTGCTGTCGTGGCGCCACCTCGTGACGGCGAGGTTTCCGTAGCGGCTGAACCCCCCGCCGGCATTCGTGATCAGAGTCGTGTACGGCACATTCCCCAGAATGCCGACGACCGGCTGTGGCGTGTGGGGCGTCTCGATCTCGCGCACCGCGGGCTTCTCCATCTCGCTCGGCACGCGCGCCGCATCATCGCCCTGGACGTCCTGAACCGTGAGCCGGCGCGGGATCCGCTCCTGTAGCACCAGTTCCGCCGAGCGTACGAGCGGATCCATGTGGAAGCGGCGCGGCCATATCTGCCGGTTGAGCGCGTTATTGAGCGCGACGATGCTCATCCCGATGTGATGCGCCATGAAAGTGCACACGATCGTCATCCGCGAGCCCGGTGAGGGCCGCGTGTAGTCGAGCGCGTCTCTGAAGCCGTAGGGGCCGAGAGCGCCCTCCGCCTCGAGAGTTGCAAGATTCTTTAGTGACTGACGTGGTTCCACCAGCATCGCCAGCACGGTCGCGTACGGCGCGACCACCAGCTCCTTACTCAGCCCGCGCTTGAGCGCGAGATCCGGCACCCCGAAGCCCCGGTACTGATACGTGTGAAGCCTGTCTCGTACGGCATACGCGGATTCCGATACGCCCCACGGCACCCCGCGCTCCGCACCGTACGAGATCTGACGCCTGACGCTGCCCTTATGCGTCTGGTCGAGCAGCGTGAAGGGAAAGGTCTGCATCACGAGAGCCGGCATGAGATACTCGAACATGCTGCCGCTCCAGGAGAGCAGGGTTCTCGTCCCCGCGGCGGATGTGAGCGAGCGGCCCAGTCGGAACCAATGGTCGACCGAAACATCGTCCTTCGCAACCGCCATGAACGAGGCAAGCCGAGACTCGGAGGCGAGCAGGTCGTAATACGAGTTGTCCACGGCGTTGCTGCCGATGTGATAGCCGATCGTGAACAGCTTCCGCTTCGCATCGTAGAGGAAACGGAAATCCATCTCTACCGCATACGCGTGCGCTCGCTCGGCGATCGCTCTCAGTCGCTTTGCATCCTCAGGGGAGCAGGTGGGGTCCTTCAGCATTTCGTAGCACGCTTGCTTGAGTGCGATGAGATGTCCGGAGAAATTCCCACTGTCGACCGTCGAGACGTAGCCCGGCTCGAGCACGCGCAGCTCGTTCAGGTCGTACCAGTTGAAGAAGTGACCGTGGAAACGACGCATTCGCTCGAGCGATCGGAAGACTTTCTCGACACGGTCGATCATATCCGAGCGCGTGATGAAGCCGAGGTCCATCGCACTCACCGTCGAAAGCAGCTGGAGCCCGATGTTAGTCGGTGAGGTGCGGAGTGCGAGAATGGGCTCCGGATCCTCCTGGAAATTGTCGGGCGCGAGCCAGTGCGTCTCCTCCGTCACGAACTTCTCGAAATACATCCAGTGCAGCTTCGCGTATCGAAGTGCCGCCTGATGTTCCGCATCGGTCAGATGGATCTCGCCCAGAATCGCCGGCTGGCTGAGCGCGAACGCAATGCTGGGACTAGCGAGCCACAAGAGCACGATCGGGAGGGTGCCCATGATAAACAGAAAACGGTCGTTCGAGCTCGAGGCCGTGCCGATCGTCACATGCAGCCCGATGAGTGCTCCAAGCACCAGGCACAGTGCTGTGACCGGCCACATCTTGCGCCAGTGTTCGCGCTGCGAGCCGGCGCCTAGTGCCCGCTCGACTTGTGAGGCGGTTTGCCATTCGAGAAGGTTCCGATGGCTGATGAACAATCTGTAGAGCGTACGTAGGATCGCGTCGGCCGATACCACTGCCTGGTGCGGAAGAAAAACAACAGCCAGAGCAAATTGCTGCGCGTTCGTTATGCCGTCGCGGCCAACGGCCAGATAGTACGCCAGCCACGACTGATCGCGTGGCGGCCGCAACACTGAGATCATCAGCGAGAAGAGCCACGGGAACGCTATCGCCACCAACACAATCCCCGTCCACAGCACCGCGCGGCCTGGAAGCAGGAACCAGCCGGCAACCAGCATCGCCAGCTGAAAAATCTCGACCAGACTTCGGCGCAAGTTGTCCAGGATCTTCCAGCGGGAGATCGCGGACAGGCGATTCTGCATTCGTCCATCCGGACCTGGAACCGTGCCCTTCAACCATCCGAGCAGCTGCCAATCACCACGAATCCACCGATGCTTCCGACGCGTAAAGGTCAGATAGCGCGCGGGATAGTCGTCGTACACTTCGATGTCGGTCGCCAATCCGGCCCGCGTCCACGTTCCTTCGATCAAATCGTGGCTGAGCAGCGTGTTCTCGGGGAATCGTCCGTGCGTCGCTTCCTCGAACGCATCGACGTCATAGATGCCTTTTCCGGTGAAGCTCCCCTCGCCGTAGAGATCCTGATACACGTCGGATACCGCGGTTGTGTAAGGATCGACACCCGGATGCCCCGAGTGGATCGCGGCAAAGTAGGATTTATGCGCACTCGTGAGCGATACACCGACCCGCGGCTGGACGATTCCGTAGCCCTCGGTGACGCGTCCGATCTTCGGATCGTACTGAGCGCGGTTGAGCGGGTGCGCAATTGTGCCGACGAGGAGCTGCGCCGCATCCCGCGGCAGCACTGTGTCCGAGTCGAGGGTTATGACATAGCGTACGAAGCGGAGTCTAGTGGTATCCCCAACGATCGTTGTAAACGCGTCGCTCGCTCCTCCGCGCAGGAATTTGTTGAACTGGGCAAGTTTGCCACGCTTTCTCTCCCACCCCATCCACACGTTCTGCTTCGGATTCCAGAGGCGGGGGCGATGAAAGAGAAAGAACACGTCGTCGCCGGCGTTCCGGTATCTGGCGTTGAGGGTTTTGATGCCCTCAGTGGCAGCGGCTAGAATCTCTTCGTCGTCAGGCCTGTGCTCGGTTGGCGAGTCCGTGAAGTCGCTCAGTAGCGCGAACTGGAGATTCGGGTCGCGATTGGCCAAGTACTGCACCTCGAGGTGCTCGAGTGCTTCCTCAACGCCGTGCACGCTTGCGAGGAGTGTCGGCACGACCACCGCCGTCATGTACTCTTCCGGAATCCCGTCGTCACGGAGCTCGAGCTTGGAGAGCAGGCGCGGTGGCATCAGCAGCGTTATGAGCTGGTTGATGATGCTGATCCCGATCTCGGTCGCCGGAATGAGTGCCATGAGCATGATCGGCAGCTGAACCATTACCGGCACGCCCTCCATGACTTCCAGAATCCCGGCGAGCGCCAGAATCGTGAAGATCGCTATTCCCCCGAAGTACAGCGTGTTCGGGTGCCGCTGCGTCCAGCGGTACAGCCACTCTCCGGGGGGCGGAGTGTAGGCAACTTTTTCCTCAAGAACCCGGCGCCCCTTGTCCACGAGGAAGTAGCCCACGTGCGCGTGTCTAGCGTCGTGGGGGTCGGCCAGTTTCGCCAGCGCCACCACTTCAGCGGCGATTTCCTCTTCGGGCCGCTTGACTCGTTTGGCAATATGTTCGACGATGTGACGGTAGTGGTCGCGCGTCCCGAAGGTCATCGACGGATAGTGGCCGCTTGGATCCTGACGCAGGAGCTTTTCGGTCGCGCTCTGTGACTCGACGAAATCCTTCCAGTCGAGTCTCGATATGGTGCGAAGACTGGTGATGCTATTGGCAACCGTTACCTGCGTTAGCGCCACTCGGCGATTCGATCGCGTGGCCGCTTCTTCCGCGCTTGGTCCGTCTTCGGCGATCCACTGCTCGAGCCAAATCAGGGGCGTGAAGTTCGTCTGGTACGACCGAACCTGCTGGAGAAAGCGCGCTACCCAGGTCGGTGTGAACGGCGGATGATCGTCAACGAACGCGGCGAGTGCCGCGGCCAAGGCCTGCTGGGATTCCTCACTTGCCTCGCGCAACGCCGTAGCGGCGCGGTCGGCTGATTCGACTTCCTGGAGGCGCGCTGCCACCCGCAGCGCCATTCGCCGAATGTTCTCGACTAGACCCAGTCGGAGCATCGTGGGAATCGCCCACAGCTCTCCAATGCGGAGCGGCGTGACAGTCTGATACTCGCGCACGAACAGCGTGATGTTATCCAGATCGAGGTGACCTTCCGTATGTGCGATCAGCTCGATTGCGACTTCGTATGCTCGGGGATAACCGGCCAGTGATCCGGTGGAGAGCTTCGGAAGCTCCTCGTAGTAGCCCTTCGGCAGGCTGGTCCGGATTTCTCTGATGTGCTCCTGGACGATGTAGAAGTTGTCCAGCAGCCAGTCCCCCGCCGGACTGATGTCGAGGCCACGCTCGGCGCCGTTGTTGAGCTCGTGATAGACCCGGTCGAGAACCTCTCTCGTGTCCTCGAGGCGCAGTAGAAGAGGGCCAGCTCCCCGCTGTTTTTGCGCTGGAAGCAGGTGATGGCCGCGCGCCACTGCGCGCGCGCGCTCACCGAGCCGCTCGAGGCCGAGTACTTCGCCACGAATCGGGCCGACGAGTTCTTCGCCGGCACCGTTGCGCGAACGGCCGAACAAACGACTCAGGATTGTTGTTGGAGCCTTGGGCGGGATTGCTGTTGCCACGTCACTTACTCAACGCCAGAGATGTGCCGCTCTCGGATGGGGCACACCTCGCAAGATATCCCGTTTTCGTTACTCGGCGTAATAAGCCTGGATGCATAGCGTCACCAGGCGCTGGCGAACGCGCTCATACTGATCCGCATTCTGCGGCCGCAAAGACTCGGCGAGCGAGTTCCACAGCTCTTTGAAGGTGACTATAAGCTCCTCGGGCTGAACGCCGTTGTCGCGCGCTTCGCGGGCAATTCTTTTCAGAAGACTTGTAAGCTCCGGCGTCGGACCGTCCGGCCGTTTGAGTTGGTCAGTGAGCGCCGTTCGCAACTCCTTCATGGTGCTTTCCGAGAGTGAACTCACCGGCCTTTTGAGCAAATAGTTATTACCCACCCTCTCACCAGTTTGGAGAGCGTGGACATTTGTTCCCGGGGAAATATCTAGCCACTGATGTCGGCGCGCCAGAGAACCCCTGAGGGTCGACAAGTTGCCGACTAGCTGCGTCCTCTCTTGGTTGGCGGCATTGAGCAAGGTGCTGATTCTCGCGCGCGAAGAACTCGTCGCGGCATTGTTGGGCCTGTTGGTGGAGCTTCGTGGTTCGCAGCCAAGGATCTTGGGAAGGCAGGAGTCGGTCGAAGGTGCTATCGACGCGAATCGGTCGAGGCAGTTGCAATCGATTGTGATCACGCCGCCTGCAACGAGACCGTGCTTGACGCCATCCGGGATACTGGCGCCGTGCCCGTTCTCTTCAGTCGATTCCGCATGCACTCAGAGGTGCGGGAACTCGCCCCATGTCATGGCACCAAGTCGTTCACACTTCCGCCTGATCCCGATACTTTTGGTAAAGTGCTCGAAGCCTGAGCCTTCGGGCGCGTATTCTAGCTTTAATGCGCCTCAAAAAACCCAAACGCCCCTCATTGGAGGGCGTTTCTGCCATCAGGTATTGTCCGTTTTGGGCAGCGGTGGTTCTTGTCCTCTTTCGGTATCTCGCTCGTCCTATCCTCGCCTTCCTTAGGCGCAGCTTGTCATAGGTGCAGGTTGTCAACTCCGGCACTAGCGAACTCGAATTCCCCCTAAGACCCTAAACAGAGTGACGTCAGCCGGCACCGAATAGACCTGGGCTCCTACATCGAAAATCTGGCGAATGACAGTCGTTATTCCGCCGAAAAGGGTCGCACGTATGAGGGGCTTCTCAAGCGCCACTTGGGTCCGGTCGACATTGCCGTTCGCATCAGTGAACCCGACCTGAAAATGAGGATCGATCCTGTTCGCCCCCGCGCCACCGTAGAATGAGATCCTCGAGCGTTCGGGGGCGAAGCCCGCGGTGATTTCGCCCCCGAACATATTGGGATGGAAAGTGTCCTTCGACGGATTGGTGCCGTAACACGGACTCGTGGGAGACGTCTGCTGGAGTTGCGACTGAGGGCACGTGATCGCTCCTTTGACGTTTCCAAACGTGCCGTGCACGCGCAGCATGAGCGTCATTCCGTTCGAGAGGGGACCGACCGCGAAATGGCGGGCTTGCGATACGGCAAAGCTGAAGAGATTAGGTGTGGCCCTCGCAATCGTCACTGGAGGTAGGTATGCCGCTTCGAGCGCAAAGCCAAAGGGGCCGCCAATCGTGATCCTGGGTCGTCCGAATACGGGGGAGAGTGAAGTGTGCTCGCTCTTCTGGGTAAAGCACGCACCAGTTTGCTCAATCGTGGGATTTGGTTTCGGGATGTACTCTCCCTCAGCGCCAATCCTGATACTTGCGGGCGGGAGTTCCTCCGGCGACCTCCCGAGTGAGAACACGATTGGAGCGGTGTAAAAGGCAAGGAGCTTACCTTCATTGCTGTTGGCCGCGACCCGGCACTGCGCCATTGCTTCTGGCTGCGCCGTAAAGAGCATCACTCCGATGAACACACCACGCCGCATTTATGCTCCTGTCCCAAGAACTTCCGATGAGGGATTAAGCTAGGCCGGAAACTATGACGGGGCGACGATCAGTCGGCGAGCGCAACGATGCCACGTGTCAGCGTATGCCTGGAACGGGCGAGCACTCACGCCACGGGGCGAGAGATGTCTTTTTTTATCGCTACTCGTTGCCGTGGCCGCCAGTATAGACATGAGGTCACCGGTCGCCGGCCCGGCTGATAGATAAAAGTTGGCGACCCCCCACCCTTGATCTGTCTTGGCGATGAGCCCCCGGAAACTGCCCTATGAAAGAAGCGTCCAGGGCGGTGGGCGTTAGCAGAGAAGTTAGATACATATCTAACCGACGCCAAGGAGTTCCGCTGCTTGCAACCACCAGCTTAAAGGATCCGTGCTGGACGAGATCGGGCACAGCCGTCGGCGACGCCGAGGTTCCAATCCGAGTTTGCCCCTTTGTCTTCAGTACAACTGCCGACACTCGAAGCGGGTGCGCTGATCGCGCACCCGCCGCTCGTTAGCTTCTTGCCTTACCCAGCCAGGTTACTGGACTTTAACAGCCTCGACTTCGACGACGATCTTGATCTCGTTTCCGACCGCGACACCGCCCGTCTCGAGCAGTTGATTCCAAGTTAGACCGAAATCCCTGCGATCTATCTTGGCGGTGGCGCTGAATCCACTCCGCTCGCCGCCCCACGGATCCTTCGTCTCTCCCTCGAACCGGACATCAAGCGTGATTGGCCGCGTTACATCACGAATCGTTAGATCACCGGTGAGCTTGAACTCCTCACGCGTGCCTTCGATCTTGGTGCTCCGGAATTTGATCTCGGGATACTTTTCGGCGTTCAGAAAATCAGCGGAACGAAGGTGCTGATCGCGCTGGTCGGTGCGGGTGTCAATGCTTCCCGCCTTGAGCGTCACCTCAACCGAAGAGCTCTTCGGATCCTTCTCGTTGGTGTAAATGGTGCCTTCGAGGTCGGATATCCGTCCTTTGACGGTCGTAATCATCAGGTGCTTGGCGGAAAATTCGACCAGCGTGTGCGTCGGGTCGAGCTTCCACACTGTGTTGGCCCCAGCCGGAGCCTGTTTAACTGTTGCGGTCATTGCTATCGTCTCCAAATGTGATGCCGGTTGAGTCAGGAGGCTTCTAACAGCCTAAAACTGCTCTGGACTTACTGTGAGTATGCTAGTATACTTTAGTAAGAACCTGGTGTCAAGTACAAACACAATTAAGACTTTCCCTTCATGTCCTATTCAAGTGGCGCAGTTTCCCAAGTGTGCTCCCGCTTTCACCGGGCTATCGAGCTCATCGGCAGCCGATGGACGGGCGCAATCTTACAAACCCTGTTTCAGGGCAGGACGCGTTACGCGGCCATCAAAAGCGCCATCCCTGACCTTACCGATCGGATGCTGTCCGAGCGGCTTCGTTCTCTTGAAAAGGAGGGCTTGGTCGTCCGCGAGGTGATCCCCGAGAGTCCCGTACGCGTCGAATACGAGCTCACGCGGAAAGGGCGCGAGCTCCAGAGCGCGCTGCGAGAGATCGGAGAGTGGGCCGAGCGCTGGATTCCGCTAGAAAGCGACAAGGCCGAGGGTGCTCAAGAGAATCCAATGCTCGCAAGCATCGCATCGGCCAGCGCGCGCGCAAAGCCGGATCCGCCTAATCTGTTGAGTGGCGCAGGTCAGTAAGTCGCCTGGTAGTTCAACCTAAAGCCGCGGCCCGGCTGTGGGATGAAGTCTTTGATAACCGAAAGGCTCTCCCGGTAGACCCGGTTGAATACGTTGTCGCAGTGCAGGCTGATGTTATTTACGATCCCTTCCCGCGCCAAGCGCAGGCCGAAGCCGAGATTCACCACCGTAGAGCCTGCGGTCGGCGTATCGCCTGCACCCAATCGGGCTTGCCTCGCGGCAAAACGCGTTTCAATCGTACCCGTGTAGGTCCTGTCCTGATATGTCGCCCGCAACAGTTCTCGCAGGGGAGGCATGAATGGGAGCGGGACATTCCGCCCGGTATCCTCCCCATTCACGTAGCCCGCGCCCGCCTTGAGTGCGAAGTACTGGGCAGGCTGGATGGTGACGTACGCGTCAAAACCAAACAACCGCGCGTTTGTTGCGCCGAATTGGCGCACCGGAAAACCTTGAATCGTGTCCCCGCGCAGGAACGCGTAGATGTACCGACGGATATAGTTGGCGTAGGGCGACACTTCGAAGGACGCGTTCGAGGCATCGCCTTTCAGCGACGCGTCTACACCCAGTCCAGTCTCGGGTCCGAGGGTGGACGTCCCAAGAGAATACGTCCCGCTCGCAGCATCGACTCCGTTCGCGAAAAGCTCTTGAACCGTGGGTGCGCGAAACGATCGCGCGAGGCTCAACGATCCTGTCAGATACGGGGCAAGTTGCTTAATCGCGCCGAGTGACGCGGTCAGCGCGTCGGAGCGGCGTGACACGTTAAGCGTACGGAAAACTGAATCCGTCGACTGTGGGTACGGACGTGTCTGGATTTTGCTGTAGTCATATCGCAGGCCGGCTTGCAGGCGAGTCTTCTGCCACGCCAGGTATTCTTCGTACGCGTATCCAGCAAACCCGCGGGTCAGGGAGTTGGGACCCAGGGGCATGCCACCCTCGATCGCTAGGTCCTCGATATTGGTCCAAAGCCCCAAGGTGCCACGGAGTTTTCCGAGCGGCTGGTGCTGCAGCTGGGCGACCGCGTTGAACTCCCGCTTGTGGAAATGATTCGCCTGCGGATCGGAGACTCCGCTGGAGTCCTGCGACGTGGGAAATTCCGAGTGATTGTAGTCGTTGTAGTTGGCGTTCAATCTCAGTTGTCTTGCGAACGAGGCGTCGCGATTAAACAGGCTTCGGAATTCGACCGTGTTCCGCCGCTGTGAAATGCGCGAGGTGGTCGGAGGCACGTTGATAAAGTCCGGATTTGGCGGCACGCCGGGTATGCCGTAGTTCGTCTCGAAATGCTTACCGCCAATTCCAATCATTCCGATGTCGCTCTGATATGCGTACCCAAGACCGCCTTCGCCGCTCCGCTCGAATGTTCGCGGCATCCGGTCCAAATTGAAAACGGCGCCCGTACGGGGGTCCGTGTATTTTCCCGAAGGAATCCGGATATTCTGAGCCCGGACTCCTCCCGCAGACACGTGAAAGGCCTGATTGCCTACGCTATAGGCGTTGTTTACATAGGCCGCAGACTCGCCGTTAACGGTATTCCCCTCTAGAGCGGCCACGCCTGCGATTTGGTGATCCGACACAGCAGGCACGATATCGGTGATCACATTTACAAGCCCGCCGATCGTGCTGGGTCCATAGAGGATGGCCACGGGACCACGAACCACGTCGATCTGCGCGACACTGATCGCCTCGATCGGTGTAGCGTGCGCGGCATCGAAAGTCGCTAGGTCGCCCATGCGAAGGCCATTTTCGAGAACGAGTACTTCATTGTCGCCCAAGCCCCGCAGAACTGGACGTGTCGGAGCCGACCCATTGCTTCGAACCGACACGCCGGGAAGATCCGAGATCTTCTCCGCGAAACCCGTCCCGGGACTGTTCTGGAATTCCACTTCGGATTTCGATGCGGTCGATTGATACTGCTCGTCGGAAGTCCGTGGCGTTGGCGACGCGGAGACGACGACCTCTTTGAGGTGAACCGCAGATTCCTTGAGGTTGAACGATAGCCTCGTCGTATCGCTGGTCACCTTGACCGTGTCAGTCGCCGACGCATACGCGCTGAGACCAACGAACACGCTGTAAATCCCCTTCGGTACACCAGAGAAGGTGAACTGTCCTTCGGCACCCGTGTGTTCGATGCGATCAAGCTCAAGGAGTCGCACCGTGGCGCCAACTACGGGCTTGCCCGCGCTCAGAACAGTTCCAGTAATGGTTTGTGCTCGAAGCGACGCCGGTAATACCAGCGACGAGCTGAACACGACGCAAATCGCGATCGAAAGGCTTGGAATCGCGCTCATGTAAATCGTTGGAGAAGTTTCGGCCTCACTTATTGGCTACTCCGGCCGATTACTGGTTGGGCAAATACTGGGGGGAACGCGAATAAAGGCGGTGAACTAATAATCGCCTGGCGATCGGCTCAGTGGAAACGTACACCCTGGTCTAGGCAGATCGAGTTGAGGCACCCACATTCAACCTGCAAAGTCACATCCGGGCCGTAGATCGCGGGCTGCAGGTATTCATCAGGCGCCACAGGAGAGATCCTCGATGAGCAAGAACATCCCAGTTGGCACTATCACTGTCGCCTTGTTCAATTCGGTTTTGGCACTAGTTTACGCTGCCGCGGCGTTCACGCATCCCAGGGACCTCTGGCTCGTCCCCCTCTCCTGACTTTCACGGCTGTCGCCTTGCTTGGTGTTGCAGTGGGACTCAAGCTCCGCGAGCTGGGAACTCGCTTGAGCGCACTTGAACACGCTTTGAGCACGCGTCCTGCCGCCTAATGTGCGTGGCTTGAAATCGACATATCGGAAGGCGTGACGCGCGCACATAGTCACTTCGAACTGAAGTAGTTAGACCAATGGCTAGGGACGGAATCGAACCGCCGACACGCGGATTTTCAGTCCGCTGCTCTACCAACTGAGCTACCTAGCCGCTCCACCTGTACGCTGGACAGCACAATTAACCCAATCGCGATCTCCTAATCAACAGGTTGTGGATTGGGTAGCTTCGATTTTCTAAATGGTCCGAATCCGGGTGACGACCGAACTGGAAGGGTGGTGCGTGGAGGGCTGTGTCAACAACCGCTAGTGTGACGTCCCGTTAATCGCTTGCGCAATACGGGCGACTTTATTGAGGATTGATTCGGCGGTGGCCGTCCAGGCGAATGGAGCGGTAGAGCGATTGTAGCGGGTGACAAAGGTATCGATGCGTTGGACAAGTTCGCGGACCGTTCGAAAGGAGCCACGGCGAATCGCGCGCTGGGTGATGAGGCCGAACCAGCGTTCGACCTGGTTGAGCCAGGAGGCGTAGGTGGGGGTGAAGTGGAGATGGTAGCGGGGTCGCCGAGCAAGCCAGGCTTTTACCCGGGGGTGTTTGTGGGTGCCGTAGTTGTCGAGGACCAGGTACACGTCCAACCCGACCGGGACGCTCTTGTCGACGTGAGTGAGGAAGGCGAGGAACTCCTGATGTCGATGCCGACGCTTCCACTGTGTCAGGATCTCTCCGCTCTTTATGTCGAGCGCCGCGAAGAGGGTCGTGGTCCCGTGGCGCGTGTAGTCATGCGTGATGCCTTCGACATAGCCCAAGCCCATGGGCAGATTGGGCTGGGTCCGCTCCAACGCCTGGATCTGGCTCTTCTCGTCGACGCACAGCACCAGGGCGTGATCGGGCGGCTTCAGATAGAGGCCCACGATGTCGCGGACCTTCTCGACGAAGAAAGGATCGCTGGACAGCTTGAAATGGCGCGTGCGGTGCGGCTGGACTCCGAACAGTGCGAAGTAGCGCTGGACGGTGCTCTTGCTGATACCGGTCTTGTCGGCGACGCCGCGCACACTCCAGTGGGTGGCGTCCTTCGGTCGCGTGCGGAGCACGGTCCGCAACAGACGGGCGACTTCCTCTTCATCGTGTGTGCGCGGGCGGCCCGGCCGAGGCGCGTCATACAATCCCGCCAGGTGATGATCACGAAACCGGGACCGCCAGTGCGCCACCAGCGGCAAGCTCACGCCCACGGCGGCAGCGATGGCGCGGTGAGTTTCCCCATCCGCAGATCGGAGCACGATCTCGGCGCGGCGGACGAGCCCAGAGGGCATCGACGGCGAGCGCACGATCCGCTCGAGCTCCGAGCGTTCAGCATCGGTGAGCACCAAGTTGAATCCAGCAACGCGTCCTCGTGGCATGCCAGCACTCTCCGAAGAAGACGCTGTAAATATGTATCATATATTAACGGGACACAACACTAGGTCAGGTTTTGGCTAGGTCAGGGCTTGTCGCGTTGCTTGGTTGCGCGCCCCGGCGCATCGATCGCTTGGGCTAGCAGGTGCCGCAGATCTTCATCCGTGGCGGCGCTCCAATTGGGCTGGCGGCATGGGAGTCGGCGACGCGCGTTAGTGCTCAGGCCCTCGAAGCAAATCCAACCATCCTGGAAATTGCCGAGGAAGCTCCGCCTGCTCCCGCTGGCGCCGCTCAGACCCGGTGTGATTGGCCATGCCCGCCAGGCAAGGCCGGCTTCGTCGGTGAATTCGCGAACCCGGGTATCTCCGTCCTTGGCCTGGCAACCGACAGACTCCTCGGACCTCCGATCAGAGCTTTCTCGCTCAGATCTGGAATTGGCGTTCCCCTTTCGATCGGCGGCCACGTTGACTTTAGTTGGCTGCTCCCGCTCCACCGCCTTACGATGTCTCATGTGACGGCGCACGGAGATCGTCTGTTCAGCAGCGACCGCGGCAGCGAGTAGCGCGTCCTCGAGGCGTCGAATCTCCTCGCTTGAGACCGTCGAAAGGCCAGTTGCGTCCGCCTCGCAGGCCTCGTGAAGGCGGCGGCGAAGTTCTGCTTCAGCGTCCTCGAGAACTGGCTGAAGCGGATCAGGCTGGGGTGGTACAGAAGAGGACGGTGGCATCGGTAAGTGCGCGTCTCAAGCGGAGGTTGGTGCAAAACTGCTACCACTGTGCCGCGTTGGCTTGCTCAGCGAGTAGGGGCGTTTCCATGGATCGCCGTGATCACCGACTTGATACCGCCACGAATGTTAAAGTCACCCACAACCCGCATCCACCTGGGCGAGGAGCTGGCAACCAGGTCGTCCAGAATTCGGTTGACCGCCCGCTCATAGAAGATCCCATCGTTCCGGAAGCTCCACAGATAGAGCTTGAGGCTCTTCAGCTCGATACACTTCTTCGCCGGAATGTAGGTGATTCGAATCGCTCCAAAATCGGGCGCACCCCCCTTGAGCAGCGCTAGCTCCTCGGCATCGCTCTCGATACCACCGACCGGGCAGATCGATGTGAATTCCGAGCAGTCCATGTGAATCTCGTAGTCACGGTCGGCATTAGGATTGTCGAACGTCTCAAGGAGCTCTGGCTTTGGCATCCTCGAACGATGCACACATGCCTGTCTCGGATCAATCCGCTTGCATCACTCGTCGCGCAGCCGGCGCGACATCTCCTCAAGCAGTCGCCGTTCGTCTCCGGTCAAGCTGGTGATGCCTTGCTGCGAGATCTTGTCGAGCACACGGTTCACTCTTGCTGCATACTCCTTCGGCGTTTCATGCCTCGGCGCGTGCTCGAGCGGCTTGCTCTCGCGAAGCACGACCGCATTGCTGCGCGCGACCACTTCGTCGACGCTACCCGCGCGATCACGCATCGGTGGCCTGCCGCGCGGGATTGCGCGCGGCATGTCCTCGGATTCATCGGGCGCGGCGGATACCCAACCCCTTACGCGGCTGAACCCACCGACTGAATAGAGCTTAAGGAAAATCCATCCGAATGCCATTCCACCAACGTGCGCTGTCCAGTCGATCCGCGAACTGGGCGACAGAGCGAAGATGATGTTCATCCCCAAGAGCGCCGCGACCAGCCAGCGAGATCTCATTGGGATCACGCCGAATAAATAGACTTCTTCGTCCGGCCATCTCAGTGCATATGCGACCAGCACTCCACTGATCGCGCCCGATGCTCCAATGACCGTCGAGTGCTGCGCAAATAGCAGATGCGCAACCGCTCCGCCCAGACCACACCAGAGATAGAACCAAACGAAGGTGCGTGTTCCCCATTCATGCTCGAGGCGCGGGCCGAACATCCAGAGCGTGAACATGTTGAACGCGAGGTGCGCGAGCCACGCGTGCACGAACATGTAGGTCGCTACTGTCCACCAGAAGGTGGGGAAGTGGGCCGGATCAAGGGCGAGCGCCGAATACACCGCGTCCTGGCCAAACAGCGTCAGCTGCAGGAAATACACACCGATATTCAAGGCCAGTAGCCACTGAACAGCGGGCGTCATGCGCGGAGATTCCGGTGTGTCGTACAGCTCGCTCATGCGGACCTGCAACTAAGAGACTACATGTTAAGACCCAATGTTCGGCGAAGGGTTCCTCGGGTAGAACCTATTCGAGAGCGAGCCTCACGATCCGCTCACAAAGCTCGGGGAAGCTGATTCCCATTGCCGCCGCGCCCTGTGGTATCAGACTGAGCTCGGTCATCCCCGGCAACGTGTTTGCCTCCAAACAGTAGAACTCGCCCTCGCTCGTCAGCCTGAAATCTATGCGGGCGTATCCTCGAAGCTTGAGCGCACGAAATGCCGCTAGCGCCTGCTGCTGAACCTGGATCGTAGCTTCGGGCGACAGCTTCGCCGGGAACTCCTCTACCGCCATACCAGCCGTGTATTTGCATTCGTAGTCGTAGATCTCGTGCTTCGGGATGATCTCTCCGACCGGTAGCGCTACGTCACCGAGTACTCCGACGGTCAGCTCGCGCCCCGGCACGAATCGCTCGATCATCACTTCGTCGTCGTACTTGCTCGCTTCCTCGAGCGCGGCGGTGAGGTCCCCGCGCCTTTTTACCACTGAAAGACCCACTGTCGATCCCTGCTTCGATGGCTTTACGACTACCGGGAGCCCCAGCATTCCCTCGACCTGCTCGATCGTTACAGGCGCCATCAGCCAGTGGGCAGTGTTCACCTCCGCGGCCTGGAAGAGTTTTTTCGACAGGTCCTTGTCCATCGCCAATGCACTGGAGAGGTGCCCGCTTCCCGTGTACTTCACGTGGGCCATGTCGAGCAGCGCCTGGATCGTGCCATCCTCGCCCTGCCCACCATGGAGAGCAAGGAAGGCAACGTCCGCATCCTTGATCTCCTTCATCGATGTCAGATTCGGCAGGAAAGTCCCTTCGGCAAATTTCGACAGCGCCTCGAGCGATGGCGGCTCAGTTCCGACCTTCCCCGTGCTCAACTCGCGCTCTTCCTTGGCGCTGATCACCCCGCGCGCTGGATCGAGCGCAGTTATCTCGTGCCCGCGCCCTCGCAACGCCTCCACGATCCGGATTCCCGACGCGAGCGAGACGTTGCGCTCGGATGAGGTTCCACCCATGAGGACAGTAATCTTCATTCGACTGAGGCTTCCGGTTAACGAGACATCATGAAGTGCAACATGTCGGATCGGGTGACGATCCCCTGAACGACACCATGTTCCTGCACGAGGACGGCGGGATTCGCTTTTGACAAGAGCTTCACCACGCTGTCCACCGGCTGATCGGACGCCACCATCGGGAACGGCGAATCCATAATCTCGCTGACCGTCGTATCGAGGAGCTTCGGATTCTCCAGACTCTTCTGAGAAAGCGACCAGTCACTCACCGAACCGATGCAGTTTGCTCCATCCATGACGGGAAGCTGGGAAACATCATGCAGGCTCATCAGGCCGATTGCCTGTCGCACGGTCGCGCCCGGGGCAACGCTCACCACCGAGGGCGCGTTGCCGTTCTTTCTGCCGAGCACACTGTGGAGAGCGACCCTGGGTACGTCGAGCATCTGGTTCTCGCGCATCCATTCATCGCTGTAAAGCTTGGAGAGATAGCGCTCACCGGTGTCGCACAAAATCGTCACCACCAACGCGTTCGGATCATCGATCTCGCGAGCAATGTTGAGCGCGACCGAAGTAATGAGCCCGGAGGATCCGCCGACAAATAGGCCTTCCTCGCGCGTGAGCCGCCTCGCCATCGCAAACGACTCCTTGTCGCTCACCGTGTAGTACTCATCGATCACGCTCATGTCGAGTGTGCCTGGGAGCTTGTCTTGCCCGATTCCTTCGAGCTTGTACGGCGTTCCCTCGATTTTGTTTTTTCCCTTGCTCCGCCAGTACTCGGCCAGTATCGAGCCTGCTGGGTCACCCGCTATCACCTTTACTTTTTTGCTTCTCTCCTTTAGGTAGCGACCCGCTCCCGTGAGGGTCCCCCCCGTGCCTGCCGATGCCACGAAGTGCGTGATCTTGCCGCCAGTCTGCTGCCACAGCTCCGGACCCGTCGTCGCATAATGAGCGTCGGGATTTGCATCGTTGTAGAACTGATCGGCGAGGATCGCGTTGGGGGTCTCCTTCGCGATCCGCTTTGCCATCATCACATAATTATCAGGATGATCCGGTGGAACCGCCGTTGGAGTCACGATGACTTCCGCCCCGAATGCCTTGAGCAGGCGCACTTTCTCCTGCGACATTTTGTCGGGCATCGTGAAGATGCACTTGTAACCGCGGAGGGCGGCCGCGATCGCGAGGCCAACTCCGGTATTCCCGCTCGTGCCTTCGACGATCGTCCCGCCCGGCTTGAGCTTCCCCTCTTTTTCCGCCCGCTCGATTATCGGAAGACCGATTCGATCTTTAACCGAGCCGCCCGGATTGAAGAACTCCGCCTTCGCATAGACCGGTGTGCGGATTCCACGGGTGACACGGTTCAGCCTGATTAAGGGCGTCCAACCGATTGTCTCGAGGACGTTGTCGTACGGGTGGCGGTTCCGTTCGTGCTTCATCAGCGTCCCGTTCTGCGCTTTGTCGTCGCTTTCCGCGCTGGGGTTTTCACTGTGGCCTTAGGTGAAGAAGCCCTCGCGCTGTCCGCCCTCCCGGAGTCCCCTGACTTAACAGTGCTGCTCGCGGTCGAGGAATCGCGGTTGATGATGGAATCACCAGCGAGAGGTGGTGCATCGGGGTGCCTGAAGAATACTGGCAAAAGAATCGATACGGGCACTGGCTGACCCTGTGTCTTCGCTGGCTCGAACTTTAGGTCGCGAGAGCCCTTCATGGCCGCGGAATCCAGCGCTGTGAAGCCCGAGGTCTCCGCGATGCGCGTCGAATCTGCTACTATCGCTCCGTCTTTATCAATGAAAATGCGGAGCGTGACGTTCCCCTGAACTTTCTGCGCATACAAAGCTGGCGGATAGCGGAAGGGGAGTTCCTTGTTGAGCATGACCGGCGCGATGTCCGGCTGCCTGCCAACTGTCTGAAACGCCAGCCCTGACCCTTCACCCTTTTTGCAGCCGGCGCTCATCATCGTCGCCAGCAGCACCACTGTGCTCTTCATCCATAGCTGCATGGTCAAGCTGGGCCTCCATCTCGCTTCACTTGGTCGACGAGTCGGGCGAGCATTTCCAGCGCTTGAATTGGCGTCATTGTATTCGGTTCCACATTTCTCAGTTGTTCGACGACAGGATGCGTCGTCGCCCCAAACAGCGCCAGCTGATCATCGGTGGCGTTAGTCGGTGGCGGTGAAGCGCGCCCCGATCGCGGCACGATCTGTTCCGCTTCGAGCAGTCCGAGTAGCTCCGTCGCACGCTTTAGAACGCCTGCTGGAAGTCCTGCCAATCTACCGACTTCGATTCCGTACGACCGATCGGCGCCACCTGGCTGGAGACGATGGAGGAATAGCACCTCGTCCCCGACCTCTCGCACTTGAACGTTATAGTTGCGTACTGCGACTAAATTGTCCGCTAGCTGCGTGAGCTCGTGGTAGTGCGTCGCAAAAATTGTCTTGCATCCGACGACGTCGTGCAGATACTCGCTTACCGACCATGCGATCGAGATTCCGTCGTAGGTCGAAGTACCACGTCCGATCTCGTCCAGGAGCACTAGACTTCGACGCGTTGCGGTGTGAAGAATGCCGCTCGTCTCCGCCATCTCCACCATGAAGGTGGATTGCCCGCGAACCAGATTGTCACTCGCTCCCACCCGGGTGAAGAGGCGATCGACAATGCCGATCCTTGCCCTGGTCGCTGGGACGAAGCTGCCAACTTGTGCCATCAGCACGATCAAGCCGACCTGACGGAGCACTGTTGACTTCCCGGCCATGTTCGGCCCGGTGAGAATGATCATCCGCGCGTCTTCGGTGAGTGCGACGTCGTTGGGAATGAATTTCTCGCGAGGCATCATCCGCTCGACTACCGGATGCCGTCCAGCCGTGATTTCGAGCGAGAAGTCGTCGGTGAGGGTCGGACGCACATAGCCTTCCCTTGCCGCAACCTCGGCCAGCGACGCGAGCACGTCGAGCTCCGCGACGATCTGTGCAACCGACTGCAGGCGAGCCACCTGGCCTCCGACCCGCGACCGCAGCGCTTGGAACAGTTCCCGCTCTCGCTCCTCCACTCGCACGGCTGCCGTCAACACTCGCTCCTCGTATTCCTTGAGCGACGGAGTTACGTACCGCTCGGCACCTGCCAGCGTCTGCCTCCGCTGATAGTCGCCCGGCACGAGATGCAGGTAGCTGTTGGTCACTTCGATGAAATAGCCGAAAACCTTGTTGTAGCCGACCTTGAGCGAGTTGATTCCGGTTCGCGCGCGTTCTTCGGCCTGAATCCTGGCGATGGCATCCTTCCCGCCGTCACGAAGCGCTCTCCATTCGTCCAGGGCGTCATCGATCCCTTCGCGTACGCTGGGTTCATCTCCAATCGAAAGCGGCGGCCGGTCGACTAGGGTCCGGGTGATCTCGTCCGAGAGATCGCCACAAGCGTCCCATGAGCCGGCGTGTCTGGCCAATGCGCCATCATTTTCGGATGCCGCCGCTCGACGAGCCCGGGCAAGGGCTGATTCGACAGCAGGGAGGCGTGCGATCGAATCACCCAGTGCCCGCAATTCGCGGGGAGAAGCCCGGCCCGCAGCCGTCTTTCCAGCCAGTCGCTCAATGTCACGCACACCGTCCAGAGATTCCCGCAACGCGGCACGAACGAGACTGTCTCCCAGAGCATCCACAGCGCCGAGCCTTGTGTCGATTTCAGCACGATCGACGAGCGGAGCGAGCAGCCACTGGCGGAGCAAACGTGCACCCATCGGCGTAAGAGTGCGATCGAGAACTCCAAGGAGCGTTCCTGAGGTTTCGCCACCGCGCATCGACTCTACCAGCTCGAGATTTCGACGCGTCATCTCATCGAGAGGCAGAATGCCTCCCGGTCTTTCGACCTTTGGGCGGGCGAGATGCGACATCCCGGAGGGCTGGAGCTCGTTCAGGTAGCGAAGCAGTGCACCGGTAGCTCCGAGCGCGGCGTTGTCTCTGGCCTCGATTCCGAACGCCTCGAGCGAGTTCACTCGGAAGTGTTCCGCCAGCTGATCGCGCCCCAGCTCACTGTCGAATTCCCAGGCTTCGCGTTCGGTCACCAGCGGGCCCTCTTCCCCGATCGGGCCTTTGAGGACGTGAGCGAGATTTGCACCCCGCGCCAGGATTACTTCTCGGGGCGTGAATCGCGATAGCGCGGATTCAAGGTCGCGGATTCCTGCGGCAGTGAGCCTGAGCTCCCCTGTAGAAAGATCGGCGGCTGCGATTCCGACCAGATCGCCGTCCCGGTTGAGCGCGCACAGATAGTTGTTACGAGTGCCGTCCAACAGATCGTCGGAGAATGCCGCACCAGGGGTGATGGTCTCCACGACCTCGCGCTTGACGATGCCCTTGGCAAATTTCGGATCCTCGGTTTGCTCGCAGATCGAGACCCGGAACCCGCGCTGGACCAATCGCCGCAGATAATCACCGGCCGCCTTGACTGGAACGCCGGCCAGGGGCACCTCGCTCGCACTACCGTTGTTTCTGGACGTGAGAGTGAGGCCGAGTGTTTTCGAGGCTACTTCAGCATCCTCGTAGAACATTTCGTAGAAATCACCCATCCGGAAGAACAGAATCGCGTCCTGATGACGCGATTTGATCTCCCGGTACTGCTGCATCAGGGGCGTTGATGCAGCGCGATTCACCGTTCGGGTGCCCGTACTACGAACCCATTCATGCGCTTGGCCTTGATCTTACGGAGCGCGTCTTCCGCTTCCGTTGCTGTGGCATAATGTCCGATCCTGACCCGAAACGGAGCAGCTGATCCGTCGACTCGCGCCACATAACCGCGCTTGCTGAGCGTCGAAACTAGCTTGTCAGCTTCCGCCTTATGGTTATAGGCAGCTACCTGGACTGAATAGCCGCGTCGGGCGTTCGTGGGATCGACGTTGCTCGGCCTTGGGTGATCGGCCTCAGCCGGTGGCTTGGGACGCTGAGCTTGTGCGCTTGCCCGGGGGGTGCTCGAGGCCGTTGCGACTCGAGGCGGCATTGTATCGATTGCTTTCGGTTTTCCAGTAACGACGGGCGGGACCTTAGTCGAAGCTGCCGACGTTGCGCCGGGTGTATTCGCGCTTGTCGGCGTCGAAGAGGCGGTTGCCGAGCTCGCTGGGTGATCTAGCGCTGCCGTTGGAGCGCTTGTTGTTGGAGCGCTTGTTGTTGGAGCGCTCGTTGTTGGAGCGCTCGTTGTTGCAACAGCAGCGGTCGGTGGACAGCGCTGACCCTGATACTGGATCTGATTTCTCAGTTCCACTTCGGCGACATCAGACTCAGCCAGCGCGTTTGCATTCGCTGCACAGGCGTTCGGGACGTCATTCTTCTCGAACAGCACCCGGGCAGTCCAGTAGCTCGATCTCGCAAGAGATTTGCTCCGCGGGTAGTCGCGTGGAATCCGCTGCAGATGGACGAGCGCGCCATCGCGGTCGCCGCGTGCCAGCTCGAGCTGTGCCAGACGCAAGAGCGCGTCGGCAGCCTGCGGGGCGAGCGGATAATCCACAACTATATGCTTGTAGTCACTTTCTGCGTCCGCGGCATTTGCGGCCAGTGTAGCCCGCCAAAACAGCGCCTGCGGATATAAGGGAGCCGTCGGCGGCGTTGCTCCGATCACGGAATCGATCAGTGCTCTCCCGGCCGCTCCATTGCCATCGCTTACCAGCGTCTGGGCTCTCACAAAAACAGGGTCTGTCGGACGCGGAGGAGTTTGAGCGGTCGCCAGCGTCGCGGTAGAAAATACCAGCACGGCGGAAAGAACTGTCCATCTAAACATCTCACCACTCTCCTATTGACTCATGCGGCAGCGTTCTTCTCGTCGGCTGCGCACAGGCTGAGTACTACCGTAGACAGTAATTGTTCTTCGGATGAGACTCGGCTCTCCTTCAGGGCTACGTCGACCTCGAGCAGAAACTCGAGTGCGCGATCGAGTGATTCGGGGCTCCAGCGTTCAGCGGCACGAGCCCAGACAGCAGTAGCCGATCCCCAGGGCCGGCCTGTAAAAGCCCCCGTCTCTCTCAGAAGATCGAAGTATTCCTGGGCGAGACGAGATCTTGAGACACCTTCATCCATTCTCGCGCGCCCCCACGAGATGGCGAGCATCTGTGTCGATAATGCCATGACGATTGAAACAGCCGTTGTTTTCGGCTGGGCCAGGACGTGCGAAACGAGCCCGAGAGCGCGAGCAGCGTTGCGATCGGCGACCGCATCGAGAAGATCAGACTGCGTCTCCCCCCGTCGCACCCCGACTACCGCTGCCACGGCCTCTTCGCTGATCTCCTGGCCGTGACCCTCTATGTAGCTCGCGAGCTTCTCCAGCTCACCCGCCAGTTGATGCAAATCGCTGCCAACCGCTGCCTGAAGAAGCTCGATTGCGGCCTCAGTGATCCGTACACCAAGCTGGGTGGTTGCCCTGTGTGTGATCCACTTGGGAATTCGGTCGCCGGTAAGCGGATCAAACTGAAGCGGTGTGCTCGAGCCCGAGAGCGACAGATCTGCCTTGGATCCCCCCACTCCGATCATGAGGAGCAGCAAGTCGGATGCGGAGTTCACGAGGTATTGATCGAGGACCTTTCGCGCATCTTTCCTCAGGGCATCTACTTCGCGGATTACGATCACCCTTCTCTCCGCCATCATGGGCGGCGTTGAGAGCAGGACTCCAAGGGTCTCAGCGTCGAGATCCGCGCCTCGCCTCATGTCCAGGTTGAAGTCCCTGGTCTCCGGCTCCAGTGCAGCTTCTATCAGCTCCCGGACCGCGTCGTCCTTCTGGTAATCGTCCTCCCCAAAGACGTAATAAGCGCCGTCGAATGACCGGCGCTTAATCGCATCACGAAGTGTCTTGAGAGAGGATGCGGACATCCTCGAAATATACGGCTGCCCTACTGGGCTGCCGATGGCTCGCCAGCGCTAACGCGTATAGTTCGTGAGTTCGAGCCTGGAGTGCGCAAAACGCACGGGAACCTGCTCTGCAAACAGAGCCGCCGGCCAGATAGTCAGGCCTGATGAAACGGACGCTACTATTGCCGGTGTCGAGGTTGTGATTGGTGTGAGCTCGGGATCGGGGATGGTTGCGACCACTGGGTGCATTAGGAGATCGGGCGGAGCATCCGTGCTGTGGTACAGCGTCGTGCCTATGTATCCCAGCATGGCAGCGCTCGCGAGTGCGGCTGCGATGGCGCCCCGCCTGAGATTCCGTTGCGTAGTGGCCAGGAGATGCTCGCCATGACATTCCCGGAGACGCGCCTCCAGCCGTTCGGAAAAGTCCGCAGACGGCTCTATAGAAGGAAGATTTCTGAAAAGTAGAAGCGCTCGACGAATCCTTGCATCGTGCTTCGCGCAACTCTCGCATTCAGCGATATGCCGCTGCATGCGAACCAGCTCGATCCCAGCGAGGGTATCGTCTACAAAAGCGACATGCTGATCACAAAACTCGCGGCAATCCATGGAGATAGGTTGAGGGTTCGCTAACAGGTACCCACCAGGGGGACGCCTGTTCCCGAACCGTCAGACCTAATCTACATATGGAGCAATGATTTCGGCGAATGAATTCCTCGCTCTGTTAAGCCGGGATTTGACCGTGCCGAGATTGCATTCCGTGATCTCCGCAATCTCCTCGTAGGACTTGCCCTCGAGCTCTCGGAGGATAAACACATTCCTGTGGTGCTCGGGAAGCTTGGCTACGCTCTCCTCCACAATCTCCCTCAGGTGGCGCTTCCGATACATATCATCCGGACGGGACGTTGTGTCCTCAAACTGTAGAGGACGATCGTCATCCTGGGAGTTTTTCTGGACCGTCTGGAAGAGCACCAGCGGGTTGCGCGAGCGGTTGCGCAGCTCGTTCTTGGCGAGATTCGAGGCAATAGTGTAGACCCAGGTCGAAAATTTCTTTGAGCGGTCGAAGCGATGCAGGTGGCGGTAGACACGAATGAAGACCTCCTGCACCAGATCTTCCGCCTTCTCCCGGTCACCAATTGTGCGGTAGACGAAGTTGAGAAGCCGGGTCTGGTAGCGTGTCACCAGTTCCGAGAACGCGCGTTCCTCTCCCCCAAGGAACTCAGTCACGACGGCTGAGTCATCCATCGCCTGCAGGCGCTCCCTGACGCTCGGTCCTTCTACCGATACAACTCGCTTACGGACGATGTCAGCCATTTTCCTCTCTCCTCTAAATAAGAGACTCTCTCACGACACAGGATCGTGCACATCTCTACTGGAACTTTTCTGCACTATCACTTAATGCACGGCTTGTGCCCAGTGGCACCCTCTAGTAACCGATTGTCAGGGAACGACTTATGGCGCTTGACTCAAGCTTGAGCTTGTCCAGATTCTGCCAACTCTGTCCTATTTACATGACATGTCGGCGCCTTTGCTTGATTAGACGCCAATTTGGCTCGAAGGGTTAACGGCCCGTGCGAAACCCTGCGGCGAATAGGAGACCGAGTGCAGTCTTCGCATCCTGGATTTCACCTGCCTCTATCATCTCCAGTGCCCGTGAGAGCAGCATCGGATGGAGCTCCAGAAATTCATCCGCCTCGTGTTTAGTCTCCCCCGAGACCAATCCGATTGCCATGAAAAGGTGGATTTTTTCATCCGTGAATCCCGGAGTCGTGTACATCGTGAGCAGGTGCTCCAGCCGCTCAGCTCTGCAGCCGGTTTCCTCCTTGAGCTCCCGTGCTGCACAATCGCGCGGATCTTCCCCGCTGTTGAGCCTTCCGGCCGGGATTTCGTAGAGGTAGCCATCGGCCGCATAGCGGTACTGCCGGATCATCAGTACCTGCGGCTCTTCTCCTCTCGGATCGCTCAGGAAGGGGACGACTGCGCTCGCACCCGGATGCCGGATCATCTCCAACTCGCCAACGGAGCCGTCCGGAAATCGGACCGTATCCAAATCGAGCGAGACGACCTTCCCCGTGTAAACGCGCCTGGATCCTATGCGGCCCGGGGTAGTGTCGTCTTCTATCACGGACGAAGTCCTAGGCGCCGTGAAGGTGGAGGTCTCCGAGCTTGAGATCGGCGACAGAATCACGAATGACCCGGGCGTCGCCGACCACGATCGTCTGCAGCTCGCTCGGATGCAGGTGTGACCTGGCCGCCCCAAGGACTGCTTCCGCCGACACCCCACGGACATTCCTTCTGTATGTTTCGTAGTAATCAGCGGGCAGATCGTAGATCACGAGCGTCGCAAGCGCGGATGCTATTGCAGCGGTCGTCTCGTAGCGGATGGGGAACACTCCGTCAAGATAATCTCTCGCCAGAGACAGCTCCTCCTCAGAGATTCTTTCGCTCCGGATTCGATCGATCTCGAGCAGGATCTCGCGCAGCGCCGGTGCTGTCACTTCGCTTTGCACGGCTGTCGACACGATGAATGGACCCGGTCCGCGCCGCCAGTCGTAAAATGATGAGGCGCCGTATGTATAGCCGTGCACTTCGCGGAGGTTCAGGTTGATCCGTGAGCCGAAAAGGCCACCCAGAACAGCGTTCATCACGAGCGTCGGAAAAAAATCGGGATGCTTGCGCGGCAAACCGACATGTCCGGTTCGTAGCTCCGACTGAGGCGCTTCGGGCTTGTTGACGATGTGAACGCTCCTTCGAGTCGTCCGGGCAGTTGCGATTAGCGGTCGGCTCGGTGCTCGTCCCGATGGCCAGCGCTCGAACGCGCGCGCGATTAGTGTGCGGGCGTTAGCGGCCGAGATGTCTCCCGCAACGATCACGGTCGTCGACCCGGTCCGATATCTGGATCGATAGAACTCCTCGACGTCTTTCTGCGACAATGCACTCACACTTTCGGTGCTTCCTTCGTCGGGCGTCGAATACCGCGATTCATGCGCGTAGAGGAACTCCGAAAACTTCTCGTCCGCCAGTCCTCTCGGCTCCGTCTCGAGCTGAAGGATCTCGGCGAGACGCTCTGCTTTGAGCCTCTCTACTTCGCGCTCGGGGAAAATCGGGCTACTGATGACTTCGCCAAGAAGTTTCGTCGCCTCTTCCAGCTGGTCTGACACCACCGTGATCTTGATGAACGCGCTGTCCCAATCCGCGCCGGATTCGACTGAGGTCCCAAGCTGTTCGAACTTCTCCGCCAACTCCGCTCCATCAAAACGCTCGCTGCCTTCGAGCAGCGTGCCGGCCACGAGAGCGGCGATTCCTTCCTTGCCCACCGGATCATTTGTGGATCCCGCATCGACCAGGACCAAAACCGTCACCACTGGGAGTTTCGCCACTGGCGCCGTGACCAGTCGAATTCCACTGGGTAGGATCTCATCGTGGCAATCCGGGAAGCGATAAGCCCGGGTTGGCCCTGGGTTGGGACGAAGGGACGTGACCATCAGCTGGCACTAGCGGCAGCAGCCAGTAGGCTCTCTTGTTCCACTCCTTCTTTTGGAACGTAGAGCAAACTTGCCCGATTGTTCTCGCCAAGTCGTTTGGATATGAACTCGTTCACCTTCTGTGTGGTTACGGCACGGTACAGGTCTGCCTGTTCGTTTATCAGCTCCGGTCGCTGGAAATAAGTGGCGAACATCGAGAGCCTGTCTGCTCTCTCGCCCGCTGATTGGAGCGAGGTGATCAAGTCGGTCTCGATCAGGGCGATAGCCCTTCGTACTTCCGGTTCCGTGACCCCTTCGCGATAGATCCGGTTGATCTCTCGATCGACCTCTTCTTCCAGCTTGGCAACCGGAGTTTCCGGCCGCGCAGTGACGTCGACGACCAGGAGATCGGTCCCCTTCGCAAGGTCGAACGTAAATGCACCGGCATCCGCGGCTACTTGCCGCTCACGTACCAGAGAGCGATGGAGACGGCTCCCTTTTCTCATCCCCAGCACCGCTGAAGCCACGCTGGCGGCGTAATACGCCTCACTTCCAAAGACCGGTGAACGAAATGCCATGAACAGCCGTGAGAGACTGACGTTGTCATAGACCACATCCCTCAAGCGGTCTCCAAACACCATGGGAAGATTCATGAGGGGCAACGATGGTCTTCCTTTTCCGCACGGGATGATCCCGAAGTACTCTGTAACGAGCTTGCGAGCTTCTGCGGAATCGAAATCACCAGCGATCGAGAGAACCGCGTTGTCCGGCGTGTAGTACGCGGCGAAAAACTGCGCGACGTCGTCCAGCGATGCGGCCGAGAGATCCTCCATCGATCCGATAAGCGAATGCTGGAACGGGTGTGCCGGAGGGAACACCAGCTCCTGCATCTTTTCGAGCATGGTGCCGTATGGTTGGTTATCCACCGACCACCGTCGTTCATTTTTCACGACGTCACGCTGGTTATCCAGCTTTTCCTGGGTCATTGCCGGAAGCAGCTCCCCCATGCGATCGGCTTCCAGCCACAGGGCAAGTGCAAGCTCGTTTGACGGGACCGTTTCGAAATAGTTCGTGCGCTCAAGCCACGTAGATCCGTTTAGCGTCCCACCTGCACGCTGGATCAGCTCGAAGTGCTCGTTCGACCCGACATGCGCCGAGCCCTGAAAGAGCATGTGCTCGAAGAGGTGCGCGAATCCGGTTCTCCCGGCTTTCTCATTTGCGGAGCCTACGTGATACCAGAGATTCACCGCCACAATCGGCGTGGTGTGATCTGCCGACAACGTCACGAATAGGCCGTTATCGAGGTGGAAGGTTTCTACCGGGATTCGCATTATCGTAAATTGCCCGCCATGCAAACCCACTGGAACCCCCTCGTCAATCACATGTGATTGCGTTCCTGATAATTCTCGCGTTGCTATCGGGCTCAGTGTTACTGCTCTGGTGGTCACAGGAACGAATTCTGTTTCAGCCGCCTCGGGTGCGGGAGCCCCTACCGGAAGCCGGACGGGTGAGCTACGAGGCCGTAGATGGACAGCGCCTTATCGGCTTCATGGTCGGGGACCCCCTGAGCGCGCCCGGCGTTCTGCTCTGCTTTCATGGCAACGCGGACCTGGCCGTCTGGCAGCTCGATTGGGCGCGCTCGGTGGAGCAGCGTACTCGATACGCGGTTTTTCTCGCCGAATACCGCGGCTATGTGTCACTGGGCGGCAGTCCCACCTACCTGAGCACGAAGCTCGATGCGCGCGCTGCCTATGACCATCTACGCATTGTCTTACGTAAAGATCGCGCGCGCATGGTTTATTTTGGCCACTCCCTCGGCAGTGCTGTAGCAACAGAGCTCGCCGAAATCCATCCGCCTGCCGCCTTGCTTCTCCAGTCACCGTTTTCTTCGGCGCGGGCGATGGCAAGACTCATCGTGTCGCCGCCTATCGCTTTCGTCTGGAGAGCGATATCACGGATTCACTTCGACACGGTAAGGGCCGTCTCGGAGCTGGATGTGCCGGTTTCGGTGGCACATGGTCGGCGCGACCGAGTCGTGCCGTTCCGGATGGGGGTCGAAGTTTACGAAGCCGCGAAAAGAAAAGGTCAGCTGCTGGTCGTGGACGCAGCCGGACATGGCAACGTTGCCGAGGTCGCCGGCGAAAAATACTGGCGTTGGATTACTGAAGCCATGGACCCTGAGACCCATAGGGTACAGGCCGGCGATAAGTAGCACAACGCTGCTAAATAAGCTCTCAAAGCCTCCTTTCGAACAGGAAAGCGAGTGGTGCTTTTACCGATTCGCTGAACATGTACTTCCAGCGCTCCTCCCGGTTCGGAGAGATTGGGCTGGTCTGCGTCGGAGATGTGTAGGGCGTAAACCCGAAACGCCTCGCCAGGATTCGCAGCCGCAGCATATGGAAGGGATCACTGACCAGAAGAGCGGTTTGAAGGCCACGCACTTCCAGCATGCCCGCGACGGCGCGCATTGACTCGCTCGTCGTCCGACCTTCGTTCTCCACCAGAATTGCGCTGTCCGGAACACCGTGCCTCCTGGCGTAGTTGCGTCCTACCGCTGCTTCGCTGGTTGTATCACCAGATCCCGTTCCGCCGGTGAGTATTAGTAGCGATGCCAGATGGCGATTCCAGAGATCGAGCGCGTGATCGAGCCGGGCTCGAAGGACGGGCGAGGGTTTTCCCGCGTATTGTGCCGCACCCAGCACAACTATCGCCTGCGCAGGTCGGGCCTCATCGCGCGAACTCCAAAGAAGAACGGCAGCTGCCGAAATGACCCAGAGCGTAAATGCCACTGCAACGGTGACAGTCAGTATTCGCCGACCGACCTTTACAGCACGTTTCGCTTTCTCAGCACGCTTCATCCGTAGAAGCTACGCTAGAAAGCATGCCTCGTGTGAGGCTCCGGACACTCGACGGAATAGCCATGGGCGACTAGAGCCGCTTGGAATTCATCCTGCACTTCTGCTTCCCCGTGTACCAGCCAAATGGGTCCCAGCTCCGGTGACTTGTCCCTGACGCGCCCGAGCCAAGTCACCATCTCGGTCCGATCCGCGTGCGCACTGTAGCCGTCGATGACCTCCACTCGCGCGTGGAGAGGCACATCATCACCAAAAATGTGGAGAACCGGTTGTCTCTCCACGACTCTTCGTCCGAGCGTATGCTCCGCCTGAAAGCCGACGACAAGAATCGTGTTCCGCGGATCACTTGCTCCTTGCGCGAGGTGATGAAGAATCCGCCCGTTCTCCATCATCCCTGATGCGGCGATTATCACCATTGGACCGTGGGCACGCGATAACGCCTTCGACTCCTCCACATCACGCGTATAGTGCAAGAGGTCGAAGCGAAAAAGCTCCTTTGCCTTCTGTACCATTTCTTCCGATCGATCAAAGCTCTCCGGATGCATCTCGAAGACGGTCGTGGCGTCGATCGCCAGTGGGCTGTCCACATAGATCGGAATCGAAGGGATCGCTCCCTCTCGGGCCAGGCTATGAAATGCGTAGATCATCTCCTGCGTTCGGCCAACCGCAAATGCAGGAATGAGAACGCGTCCACCGCGGGCAGCGGTCTCGCGGACGACTTTAGCCAGCTGCGCCCGCGCGCCTTCGACAGATTCGTGGTCCCGGTTTCCGTAAGTGGATTCCATGATCAGCGCGTCAGCGCCACTGGGCGGAGTTGGATCCCGCACTATGGCCAAGCCGCTGCGGCCAATGTCCCCGGAGAAGACCAGACGTTTTGTCTTCCCTCGCTCTGTGCAATCAAGCAGTACAGACGCCGAACCCAAGATATGGCCGGCGTCGATGTAGCTGGCGCGCACACCGGGAACGACGTCGAATGGTCTGTTGTACGGAACCCCGACCATCAACTCCATGGTGCGCACTGCGTGTCGCATTCCGTATAACGGCTCGATAAAGTCCTTTCTTCTCTTCGCCAGGAACTCGGCGTCCTTTTCCTGAATGTGAGCCGAATCGGCAAGCATTACCGCTGACAGGTCACGCGTCGCAGAGGTTGCCCAAATTGTCTTGGAGTAGCCTTCCGCAATCAGATATGGAAGGCGACCTGAGTGATCGATGTGAGCATGCGACAAGACGACGGCATCGAGGTCTTTGACCGGAAGCGGGAGTCTACGGTTCTTTTCCGCTGACTCCTGGCGTCTTCCCTGAAACATCCCGCAGTCCAGCGCCACGGTGTGCCCGTTGACGTGAAGGAGGTGACAGGAGCCAGTCACTTCGCGAGCAGCCCCGACGAACGTTATCTCCAAACAGCTATCCTTCCGCTACCGCATCGCGCTGAAACAGAATGGTGAGCCGTTGCTCGTCCTGTGACATGAGGGCCGGCTCCCAACCGCCTCTGCTCCTCTCGTTGAGAAGGTCGGTGAGCGTGTCCTCATCCTCGCGGGTATGGCGCGTCAACTTCACCACTACAGCCTGGTATTCTTTCATCAGGGATTAGAGATTATGAGCCGGTGAGCGTCCACTGTGCGGATACCGGAATCCTGGGGCTGGGATGATCGAGCACGTCAAGGAGTTCCCCTCGCTGACTATTATCCGGCATCCCCTCGTTCAGCACAAGCTGACGATTCTGCGCGATCGGCAAACGGAGACTAAGCACTTCAAGGAGCTCGTCGACGAGATTGCGATGCTCATGGCCTACGAAGCCACCAGTGAGCTGAGTCTCGAGCCGAGAGAGGTGGATACTCCCCTGGAGAGAGCATCGGGATGGCACATCAGCGGCAAGAAGCTGACGCTTGTCCCAATTTTGCGCGCGGGCTTGGGGATGGTGGAAGGAATTCTCCGTCTCGTACCGTCTGCGCGAGTAGGCCACATCGGGCTCTACCGGGACCACAACACTCTGCAGCCGGTCGACTACTATTTCAAGGTTCCCGGCGACACGGCTGAGCGGGATTTCTTCCTGCTAGACCCGATGCTGGCCACTGGCGGGAGTGCTGCCGCTGCTGTCTCGTCGTTGAAGAGAGCAGGCGCAAATCGGATTCGCTTCCTCTGTCTGGTCGCTGCCCCTGAAGGAGTCCGGCATCTCAGCAAGGTGCATCCCGACGTTCAGATCTATTGCGCAGCACTCGACCGGGAGCTGAACGAGCAGGGTTATATCCTGCCTGGACTTGGGGATGCTGGTGACAGATTGTTCGGTACTCGCTGAGCGTTAGCCGAACCACTCCCTCGGATTCAACTTCTGTTGCTCCGCGGCATCCATTACCCACTGCTGGCTCTGCAAGTCTGTCACCTCACCGGCAACTAGCTCGAACCAGGCCGTCGCTTTCTTGACCTCGCCGATCCGCCTCCACAGCTCGCCAACCAGATAGGTAAGGATCGCCCGTTCATCCCTCGGAACGGCGTCATAAGCCTGGAGTGCTTCCTCGAATGTCCACGCCGCCTGCCGGCGATAATAACGCTCTGCTTCCACATCTCCCTCATCAACACAGCACCAAGCAGCACGAAGGAGAAGGTCCGCGATGTGGCGAGAATCCAGACCCTGCCACTGAGCGACTTTGGCGGCGGCCTCATACTTCTCCGAGCCGCAAACGAGGGAGGGTCGAAGCGGAGCAAGCTCCTTGAGAACCTGCTGTTTCAGCACGGGGCTCACATCTGTTGCAGCCGTAAAGTCAGCCTCTCCACCAGAGTAGCCGCATTCGCTGCACATGTGTATCAGATAGGCGAGCGGCTGAGTTCCAGCAGCGCGTTCGTGGAAATCAGTCCTTTTGCCACCGAACGCATTCGTCGAAACCACGCTCTGGGACTTGAACTCGTTGTCACACACGGGACAACGAAGCTCGATCTGACGCAGCGTGGTCATGGTTATTCCTCCTATCGACTCTTCAAACGTCTCCGGAAAATGAAGAGGAATATCTGTGCCATGATTGTTTTTGAATGATGGAGGGCAGATCGGCCTTGTTGATAGTTTAGGTCGATTGTATCTTCTCGCATCGCAAAAACCGCGACTGGCTCACCACCCCGCGACCTGGTCGTTGATGCTCATCAACCTACTGCCTGACTTCTTCGCAGTTCACAACAGTACAGACCGTGTCGCCGCCTATCTCCGCTACTTCGAAAATCACCGCCGCTTTCTAGAAGCCTACTGGCACAACTACGTCCTGGATCCCGCCGGACCACATTTTCTGGAAGTCGTTCGCTCTGCCGCACTTGCGAGCCGCGTCGACCTCCGTACGATGCTTGAGAGAATCGACGTCGTCTCCCTCGCCAGGAACACCGAAGAGCAATGCCGGATCCTTCTCGACGTCGACACCGATATCGACGTCGTTCTCATGGTCGGTGTCGGTGCCGCGAACGCCGGCGAGCTCGTAGTTGAAGGGAAGGGAGTCGCTTTCGTCTGCCTCGAGCACTTCACCAGCGTGACGAATCCAGAAACTCAGGGCTTGGGGCTCGACCCGGAATTGATCCCCCTCTGGCTGACCCACGAGATCGCCCACACGGTCCGCTATACTTCGCCCACCAGCCGAAGTGAGATGAAACAGCTGATCGATGATGCCGGTGGATACTACTCTTACTGGGAAACCGGCAGACGCGCTTCGCTCCGCGAGCTGATGATCAACGAAGGTTTGGCAACGCTCGCTTCGAGAGCGATCAGCCCGGGACATGCTGCCTGGGAGTACTACGGTTACACGAGGCGTGAATACGCCAGCGTTCGCGAGCTGGAGCCTTTGATGACGAGAGCGCTCGCCTCCGATCTTGACCGCGCCGGTCTGGGCCTTCGCCTCAGGTATCTCTCCGGCGGGATGAGCGATGATGCGCGAACCGTGGACCGTCACGTGTTCCCCGAGCGGAGCGGCTACTTCCTCGGCACCAAGATGGTGGAGGCAGCAGTCAACACCCGCGGGCTTTCTTGGGCCATTCGCGCCAGTGCCAGCGACATCACATCGCTTGCCAGCTCCGCCGCTGTCTCAGCTTAAGACTACTTTCCGACACAAAACGAGCTGAACAGCCGGTCGAGCACATCATCGACTTCCACGGTTCCGATCAACTCTTCGAGTGCTGAGACCGCCGTCCGTAGATGGACGGCGGCAATAGTTGCTGGAAGTTTTCCCTCCCGCCAAGCCTCCTTGAACTGTTCGACCTCTAAACTGGCACTACTTATCGCCTTACGATGGCGGGCTCGCGTCAGCAGAGGCAACTCGGGAACTATCTCCCCAAGCCGCGATTCCAGCACATTATCAATCGCACCGAGCAACTCCTGAAGGCCTGACCCCGTTTCAGCACTTACTGGAATCACGCCCGGTACGGGCTCAGTGCCGTCTGGCTTTGGCGCTAGATCGGCTTTCGTCCGAACCGGCAGAACCGGCGCTGCCGACCGCCCGCCCACAAGATTGACTGTCTCGCCGAGACTTCTGATATCCTCTGCGCACGCGAGTACCACGTGTGCACTCGCCAGATAGCTCTCACTCACTTCGATGCCGAGCAACTCAATTCGGTCCTTGGTCTCCCGAAGCCCGGCCGTATCTACGAGGCGTAGCGGCCACTTGCCGCCGTCGATGACCGCTTCGAGAGCATCGCGAGTGGTACCGGGAATTTCTGTTACAATAGCCCGGGCTCTCCCCAAAAGCGCGTTGAAGAGAGAGGATTTCCCTACGTTCGGCGCGCCCGCGATAACGACGATTGCACCATCCCGGACGACCTCGCCAGCTGGCACTGTAGCAAGAAGTGCCTTGAGAGAGCTCGCGATCCCTTCTGTGGCTCGTTCAATCCGTTGTCGCGGAATTGGCCCATCGTCCTCCTCCGGAAAATCGACATCATAGGCAATGAGTGCCTCGAGCTCGATGAGATCGCTCCGCAGGGCCAGGAGGCGACGCGACAACCCCCCGTCTAGTTGACCCAATGCTGTCCGCTGCATGGCGGCGGAGGTCGCATCTATCAGATCACCAATCGCTTCGGCTTGCAGAATGTCGAGCTTGCCGTTGATGACGGCTCGGCGCGAGAATTCCCCCGGTAACGCTTGTCGCGCCCCCGATGAGATGAGTGCCGCCACAAGCGTACTCGGGACCAGGTAGCCACCATGAGTGGAGAACTCGACCGTATCATCACCGGAGAAAGAATTAGGACCGGGGAATAGTGTAACCAACGCTCGATCGAGCTTCTGATCGCCGTCCACCACGTCGCACAATTGGGTGACGCGCGGCTCTGGCGGCCAAGGTCTCAGATGCTTCGTGGCAATCGGAAAAGCAGCCGGCCCGCTCAGCCGGACGAGGGCGAGTGCACCACGGCCTGGCGCACTCGCGATGGCAACGATCGTGTCGTCCAGCTCGAGAGCCCCGCAGCCAGATGATATCACGCGCCCACCAGCGGTAGAACGAAGGTCGTGCCTGGCTCGAGAATTTTTACGGCAGGGTGGAGCGGGTGATCCCGGAGTGTCGCCCTGAGTCTGTCGATCGCATCGAAAGCAGTCGAAGTGACGTGATTGAATGTTCCCCAGTGATATGGGATCAGGTATCTGGCATTGAGCCGCTCGAAGAGAGTGAGCGCATCACTGCTCGTCAGGTGTCCCTTGCGAAACCCTGGTTTCCACCACGGTGCATGCCCAATCGGGAGAAGGGCAAGATCGAGCGTTCGCCCATTGGCCGCGAGATGCTTCTCGACCAGGTGTGTAGTGTCGGCATTGAGAGCAGTGTCGCCGGCGAAGAAACAGGACGCTTGATTCGTATCAATGAGATACATATTGGCAGCGCTCCGCCAGCGATCCACGCCGTATCGGCTTCCCTGGTGCGTCGCCGAAGCTGCTCGGATCCTCACGCCGTTCAGTTCCATCCCTTCACCCGGAGCGATGGCGACCGCCTGCTGGTATCCCTGCTTTTCCAGCCACTTCGCAATTGCCGGAGGAGCAAATAGAGGTACGTCGTCCGGAAGCGCATCGAGAGAATCAAACGACAGGTGGTCCGCGTGGGCGTGCGTCAGCAGTATGCCGTCGAGCGCTGGAAGCGCCTCGAGAGCGATTCCGGGATCGCTGACACGAGGCAGGAATCTCGCGAGTGCCGAATCGAAGTTGGGATCTGTGAGAATTCGCTGCCCGTCAATCTCTATTAGTAGCGTTGCGTGACCAATATACGTGACACGCAGCATCTCTCCCCCTTACCCCGCCGGACGTGCCTTTGCGCGCTCCCTTGCCAGCATCCATTGCTGCGGAAGCGCCGCGATATTCTGCGCGGTGTAGTAGAGATTAAGGCCTGAAGCCAGGTTGAGGAGCACCACCGTCATCATCACGGGGAACATGTAGCCCATCATCTTCGCCTGTGGATTGGGAGGAGCATTACGCATTCCAATCCAGGACAAGAGATACATGGACATTCCCATGAGTAGAGGCAGAATGTAAAACGGGTCCTTGATCGAGATGTCGTGAAGCCACATGAACGGTACGCCGCGGAATTCGATCGTATTCTGGAACACGAAGAACAGCGCAAAGAGAATAGGCATTGGCAGGAGTGCCGGCAGGCATCCGGTTAATCCCGCAAAGGGACTGACTCCAGCATCATGATAGACCTTCATGATTGCTTCACGTTGCTGCACCGGGTCTTTGTATTTCTTTTGGGCCGCTGCCAATTTCGGCTGCAGCTCCTGCATCTTGAGACTCGAGCGCATGGTGCTCTGATTCAGCGGCCACAACGCTAGCCGCACCAGGATTCCGAGAATGACCAGGACCCATCCATAGCTAAGATTGAGCCGATTGTGCATCCAGAGCAGGGCCTGAATGACTTTCGATGCAATCGGATGCACGACCCCTTGAAGAAAGCGCCAGCCATAGGGGTTTACGTGATCGAAGTCCTGGCCCATTCGCATAAGCCGCTGTGATTCCTGCGGTCCCGCATAAATTGCGAACGAAAAGCTGCCATTCCGGATTTCTTGCACCACACTCGCAGAGGCAGTCGTCGCAATTTTGGACGTGCGCGGCCCACCAGCCAGTGTGACCTCGCTGAAGGGCGTGCCATTGGGCGGTGAAAGAATCCCAAAAACGAAGTATTTATTCTTGAGGGCCACCCAGCTTAGCGGCCCGGCTTCGAGCGTTTTCTCTCCGGGATCCAGACCGCTGAAAAGCACACTCCTAGCATTATCACGCTGTGACTTGAAGCTATAGGCCAGAGTGCGACGATCCCCAATTGTATCAGCCTCGGTTGGTTGCAATGTTCTCGGCAGCTCCGTAATCAGGTAGGCGGGTGCCTGTGCTCCCGCAACCCGTCCATCGACATGAATGGCGTAACTTGCGGCCGTGTCCTGGGAAACAGCATAGGAGATCGAGACACCGAGACTCTTGACTGACGCACTATAAGTGAGTGTTTGATCTCCGTTGGCGTTCCTGCTCCGGGTGAGTGCAAACGGCACGCGCGACAGGTCCGCTGTATCTGTAGCGGTAACGAGCCGATAACTGATAAGTGGGGAACCAGGGACGCCCAGATCCACTAGTCCGCCGCTTGCCGATTGGTTCTTGTAGTCTCGAATCACCACCGAAATTGGAGCACCGCCAACATTAACGAACTTATAGGCCACCTTTGGCGTGGTGACGGTCGTCGTCTCAGCAGCTGATTGCCCCTCTACAACTGCCTCTCGAGCTGGTGCTACCGTTTGAGCTTGTGACGTTCTCGTCGTTACCGCCCCAACTGCGGATGACTGTGTGCTTAATGGCTGCGTTGGCGGTGCAGTTGTTTTCAGCGCCAAAGTGGAGTCATTTCCAATCGCGGCTTGGCTCGAAGGCGCTCGCTTAGAGGTTGGAAACAACAGCTGAGAAATCGCAATGACGATGAGCGAGAGAAAGAGAGCTAGAAAGAAACGCTTATCCATTCAGGGGACCGGGTCATAACCGCCTGGCCGAAAGGGGTGGCATCGGAGAAGTCGGCCTATCGTTAGCCTCAGTCCCCTCATCACTCCATATCGCTCGAACGCTTCGAGCGCGTAGGCAGAGCACGTTGGATAGTAACGGCAACTGGCTGGCAATAGAGGTGATATGGCCAGCTGATAGCCGCGAATCAGGACAATAAATATGGACCGCATCGCTTTAGCGCAGTATCCGCGATGCCCACTCACTGATCGCAGTTACATCGCCAGCAAGTTGCCCAAAGCTCGAATCATATGCTTCAGGTTTCGCTCGAATCAGAACGTCGATCCCTTCAAGTCGAGGCAAAAGCCCGATCCTGGCGAGCTCACGTAGGCGACGCTTCACACGGTTTCGCTCGACAATTCTATGTCTGTGCTTCGGTACCACTACGCCGACCCGCGGATGCAGCAACAGAGAAGCAGATGCCCGAGCCTCCAAACGCTCAGTCTGCATCCGCTTCCCTGTACGCCTCACTCCTTCCAGATCAGCCTCACTCGTCAGCCGGGAGCTACGAGGGAAGCCGAGTGCTCTAGGCACCAGCGTATTTCGTCGGCAATTGGACGGTGAGCCGCTTGCGTCCCTTCTTGCGGCGCCGACTCAGGACTTCACGCCCCCATTTGGTAGCCATACGCAACCTGAAGCCATGGGTCCGGATGCGGCGCTTATTACGGGGACGATATGTAGGCTTTCCCATTCCGATACTCCAAAAACAATAAGATGCTGCCGAGAGCGGGTAAAACTATTCCAGCATTGAAGATAGATCAAGCCACGTAAAGCAGTTCGGTTCTCCTTGGTTTGACTTTTCCACATAAAGGGGCTAGGGTAGCCAGTCATGTCTCTCAGTCCCGCCGAAGTCTGGAACCGCTTACTCGATCGTGCCCGCCAAGAGCTCCCGGATCAAACTTTCAAAGCCTGGCTCGAACCCACAGAAGCCCTTTCCATCGAAGGCACTACCCTCTTCGTCAGTGCCCCCGATCAATTCACCGCGGATTGGAACGATTCCAAGCACGCTCATTTACTGTCGAGCTTCTCTCCGGTAGCACTCGGGCATCCAATGAATGTCGTATTCCGCGTAAACGAAGAGCGGAAAAGGCGTTCTCAAATGGACTTCTTTGTCGCTGCACCCGCTACCGCTACCAGGCCAGCATTAGCGCAAAACGGGACCAGCTTCCCACCTCTGAGCCAGCGTTACACTTTCGACCTTTTCGTCATAGGTAAGTCAAATGAGCTAGCCGCTGCAGCTGCCCATGCGGTGAGCCAAGCACCTGGGAAGGTCTACAACCCGCTCTTTATCTATGGAGACACTGGGCTCGGAAAGACTCATTTGATGCAGGCAATTGCCCACGATACGCTCAATCGAAACTCGGATACGCGTATCACCTATGTGGCCGCTGAGCAATTCATGAATGAGCTCATAAGCTCAATTGGTGATCGCACGGTTGTTGATTTTCGCCGGCGTTACCGCGAGGTAGATCTTTTACTGATCGACGACGTCCATTTTCTGAAAGGCCGCAAGGAATCGACTCAGGAAGAGTTCTTCCACACGTTCAACGCGCTCTACGAGGGTGGCCGTCAGATAGTTCTCACCAGTGACCGTCCTCCCTCCGAAATCCCTGGGTTGGAAGACCGGCTAAAGAGCCGCTTCCAATGGGGAATGGTCGCTGACATAACTCTGCCTGACTTCGAGCACCGTGTTGCCATTCTAAAACAGAAGGCACACGTCGACCGGCTTGAGTTGACAATTCCTAACGACGTAATCCACTTCATCGCTGAACACGTAAGATCAAACGTCAGAGAGCTGGAGGGATCCATAATCAAGCTGCTCGCCTATGCTTCCTTAAAACACAAGGACATTACTGTTGAAGTTGCTCACGAGGCGCTGAGGGACAAGCTCCGCGCAATTGAAGGACTGGAGCCCGAGGCTAATGGAAGACTCACCATGCTCACCATTCAACAGGCAGTCGCAAAAGAGTGGGGAGTCACGGTTGATGGACTTCGGTCCAAGACCCGGACAAAGGCACTGACCACTCCTCGCCAGATCGCCATGTATCTCGCCAGAGAGCTTCTCGCCACTCAGCTCGTCGAGATCGGGAATGCCTTCGGTGGACGTGACCACTCTACCGTAATTCACAGCCTCGAAAAAGTGCAGCAGACAATTACCCAGGATCCCACCCTCAAGTCTCGCATTAACCGCATCCGAAACAATCTCGAGGCTTTCAACTTTCACTAAGTCCCACCTGTGGAAACAATCATAGTTATCAGAGATCGATGTCGACAACCACTCAACCCATCACATTACCCCACATCCGACCACACATCACCAAGCATAGCGGAAATCGTGCTGCCTTCATAAGTTAGACCCATTCGACAGAACTCCACACAACCTGCTACTACTACTAGCTCCAAAGTCTCTCATAAAGACTACTTAGTACCTCACCTGAATCTCCACAGGGGAAGGGATGCGCTTCACGATCTCTCGCGAAAAGCTGCAAGAAGGTCTGGCTGCTGTAGCAGCTAGTATTCCGGCCAAGACGACATTACCAGTGCTGGCGAACATTCTTCTCGAGACAACGGATAAGGGGATCAAGCTATCGGGGACGGATCTCGATATTGCTGTTAGCACTGAGGTAATGGCAGACGTAGATGCCCCAGGAGCCGTAACGGTACCGGCGAGAAAGCTGAGTGAAATTGCGCGGGAATTACCACCGGCTCCGGTGAAAATTGCTGCAGTCGGTGAACAGCGTGTGACGTTGGATTGTGGGCGTTCTCGGTTTAAGCTGCTTGGACTACCACGGGATGAATTTCCTACTTTCCCGTCAGTGCGATTCAACGAGAGCTGGAGAATCCGCTCGGGCGACTTGCAGCAGCTGATCTCTCACACATCCTTTGCAGTTTCCGGTGAGGAGAGCAGGCCGATTCTAAATGGCGTTCTGTGGGAGCTCAGACCGGATAAAATGCGGATGGTGGCAACGAATGGGCATCGGTTGGCGAAGATGGAGGTCCCCATTAACTCTGCCAGTGCTCCAGCGAGCGACCTAATCGTTCCTCCTAAAGCGCTTGAGCAGGTGCGAAGGCTTTTCCCACCGGAGGAAGAACTCGAGATAGCACGTGGTGACAATCACATTGGCTTCAGGTCGCCGTTCACCGCGGTGTTCACACGGTTAATCGAAGGCCCGTACCCGAACTACGAACAGGTCATCCCAAAGGACAATGACAGGGTGGCAATAGCTGATAAGCTTGCCCTCGCTAGCGCCTTGAAGAGAATGTCTGTAATTGCTTCGGACCAAACTCATCGGATCCGGCTCTCGTTCAATGCAGGTATGCTCAAGTTTAGTGTCCAGACTCCGGATCTTGGAGAAGCACAGGATGAACTTCCGATTCGGTACACTGGCGATCAGCTCGATATCGGCTTCAATGCCAGCTATCTCCTTGAGATTCTTCGTTATATCCCGACTGACGAAGTGCGGCTGACGTTTAAAGCGCCGGAACGCGCGGCAACCGTAGAGCCGGAAGGCTGGAAAGACCCTGCCTCGTATATGTGCCTGGTTATGCCGCTCCGACTCGTTGACTAATGAACCGAGTTGAAGTCCTGCTTCAAATGTTGCTTGAAGTGGTGGGTCGTGCCCGAGGTGGTGATCGCCAGGACTAAGTCCTGCCCCGTAGTGAGACGTAGAACACGTCCGTATTTCGAGCTCATGTAATAAATAGCATTTCCAGTCCCGGTCGCATCAACAGTGAGTCGGTGCTGTTGTTGGGCTCCTTCTCCGTGAGCTTGGACCGTATCCGTACGCTGAATCAACAGCACCGGATTGCCTTCGAAGGTGATCCCGCCTGAGACGAAGTAAGATCGGGCAATACGTGCTGTCATTGGGATGATGCCTTGGCAGGTCGCGACCTCTAAGGAATCCATCCAGCTACTCCCTTGTACGAGCTGCGTGGGCAAGTGCACGAGTAGGTTGTGGAGATCTGACGAAAGTGCCGAACTTACGGGATTGCACTTTTCGGGAGCGCTATCTGCCAAGATTGCGAGACTATCACCAACGAATGATCCCGAAAGCTGCACAGGGAGTTGTACTAATTGTATAGGACCAATCGTACCCCGGCTCGTGGTTGAGAAAGTATCGACTCTCGCTGTGAAATGAACCGTGTCTCCGGCTGGCTCAATTGTAAGCGACTCATGGGTAATGTTCGTGGAGATTTCCTGGTGCGAGCCTGAATCTGACTGATTCTCAATTGCCGCACTTCGGGATATCTGATATGACACTGTGCCTGGCGCATAGCTGAAAGCCCATGAGCTGATAACTGAAGGTATGGGCACTGGATTTTGCGGCGGAGCCGATGGCGGTGGCTGACCCGGCGGAGGTATCGGGGAGCGTGCACAACCAGCCAATAAGCAAAACGCCAAATACCAGCTATGACTTCTTCGGCGCATTGTCCTTGTTCTGGGTCGTGGGACTTGGTGTTTGGAGAAGCAAACAACCCCCGGCGGGAATTCTGTCGGGGGTTGTTGCATCGTTGGCAAACGGTCTATAAGCCGGGTTCTGTCGGTTACTCTCGTAATCCGGACGATCATTTCTCTACGAGCATGGTCACCCATGCTCTCTAGCAGCCTACCCGCGGTGTCTTGATCGAGGTGGACGCCTCTCGCCGCATATTTGGCCTTGCTCCAGCCGGGGTTTGCCATGCCGCACATGTTGCCATGAGCGCGGTGGGCTCTTACCCCACCGTTTCACCCTTACCACCCGTGAGGATGGCGGTCTTTTCTCTGTGGCACTTTCCGTCGCAAGCGGCTCTCGCTGTTCGCGCCCAGGTGTTACCTGGCAGCCTGTCCACCGGAGCCCGGACTTTCCTCGAATAGGTACCACATAGGTACCAATGCGCGATCGTCCGACCGTTTACCTGCTTTAAATATAGCTGAGAGAGACGAAAGGCTGTGGATCCTGGCTTGAGCCCCGCACTCGGATGACGAGGATCTGACGGATGCCTGTACTCTTCCCCACCGGCGCGCGTCTTACCACGTAACGGCGAGGGATCACATATGCCTTCCGATATAAAGCACGGCTCTCTTACTCCTATCTCGACTATTCTTACTCCCCTCGAGCGTTCTAGAGTTGATCGAGTGGCGCAGGGATTATGTGATGCGCTTCACAGAGAATCGCTGGAAGAAGTGCTTTCAGATCTGAGGCAACAGAGAGCAAGGATTGTTCTGATCTCGGTTACCCGATACGGCTGGCAGAACCTAAGCCGAGGTGCGGCAATGCTTCGGGAATTTCCGAGAGTCCCTGCCGTAGCATTGCTGACCGAGACGCAGAACTCCACTCCGCATACTACGCTCGCCATGGGACGGCTCGGAATCCGAACACTGGTTGACGCGAGGGTGCCAACCGGGTGGGAGACTCTCAGAAATATTCTGGCATCTGAAGGCTCGAGTGATCTGGAGCGCTCGGCACTCGTGCAGATAAGTCTTGACTTGCCCGGAATATCGAGCGATTGCTGGCGCTTCTTCGAGGTGCTGTTTGACTCCTCGTCGCAAGTCTTGACCGTCCGTCAGCTCGCGCGGCACCTGAATATTCTGCCCAGCACCCTCATGAGCCGTTTCTTCCGTGCCAAGCTGCCAGCCCCGAAACGGTATCTATCGCTTGCGAGGCTGATACGGGCAGCTCGCCTCTTTGAAAATCCCGGATTATCGGTCGCACGAGTAGCGAGCCATCTTGACTACTCGTCGTCCCAGAGCTTTAGCCGGCACCTACGCACTGTGATGAACATGTCGCCCGTCAAATTCAGGATGACATATGACGGGCAGGGAATGCTTCGGCACTTTAGAACGGAGCTGATTCTTCCATACGTTGACATTCTGTGCGCGCTTCGTCCGTCGGCGGGATCACCGAGCTGGATGCCTAAGATTTCAGCCAGACGAAGGTTCTAACTCTCGAAAGCTTTGATGATCTGACTTACAGCGACGAGGCTGATAACAGAAGTGCCAGTCGCTTCTATTGCCTCTCGCCCGCCCTCTTCACGGTCGACCAGAGCGAGAACCCCTGCCACCGTTCCCTTTGCACCGCGCACAACTTCGATCGCTCGAAGTGCTGATCCACCAGTAGTGATCACGTCCTCTATCACGGCTACTCGATCACCTTCTTTGAAGGGGCCCTCAATCGTCTTTCCGGTTCCATGAGATTTTGCCTCCTTCCGCACCGTGAAGGCTCGTAGAGGGCGATCGGAGCGAGCACTGGCGTAGCTAATGGCGTATGAGATTGGATCAGCGCCAAGGGTGAGCCCGCCAACTGCGTCTATTACCCATCCTGATTCGAGAAGTACGGAGAGCGCCAGCGGACCGATGACCGATAGACCCGTCGGACTCATGGTCGTTAGTCTCGCGTCGATGTAGTACTTCGACTGCTTGCCAGAGGCCAATGTGAACTGACCGCGTTTGACGGAATGTTCAGCGAGCAGTGAGATGAGCACGGAGCGATCAGTCATGGTGCGGGAGGTTATGGATTCTTAAGATTGGAGTCAATGCATTCGCTCTCGCAGATCGGCTTCGGCCACTGGACCGGTCTCGTCGGTTGGGTTGTCTCCCTTGCAACCGTGCTCGGTCTCGCACTCATCCTCCGTCACGAGCGCCGCCAGGCGCGTAGTCTGGTAGAGCGGTCAAAGGAGCTGGAGAGGCTTTCCTCCGAACTACTACGGGTGAACCGCATGAAAAGCGAGTTCCTGGCAAATGTGTCCCACGAGCTCCGGACTCCGCTGAACGCCATTGTCGGGTTTGTGGATCTGTTACGGGAAGGTGTTTACGGGGAACTCGCTCCCCGGCAGGTAAAACCGGTCGAGCGCATAGAGGCCTCGGCCAATCATCTGAGGCACCTCGTCGATCAAGTCCTTGATCTCGCCAAGATGGCTGCTGGTCGACTTGAGATTCACACGGAGACCATTGACTTGCGGCCATTCGTTCTCGATGTCGCCAGCGAAGTAGAGTCACTGGTGAGTGAGAAGGCTCTGAGCTTGTCGCTCGTAATGGGTGCGGCTCTTCCGCGCATCAGAACTGACCCGACTCATTTGCGCCAGATCCTCGTGAACCTGTTGGGGAACGCCGTCAAATACACGAATGAAGGTGGAATCATCATTCGCACTCGCCTTGTCGATTCCCTTCCTGATAGCGGCCCCCCGTCCACCAACCGAACCTCTTACCCGACAAATCCGTGGATTGGCATCCAGGTCATAGACACGGGAATCGGGATCGACCCGGCGGACCAAAGCCGGATTTTTGAGGAGTTTGAGCAGGTAGACGCTGGTCCCCGGGGTAACTCCGCGGAGCGTGGAACCGGCTTGGGGCTCGCAATCTCTCGCCGGCTGGCTGCTTTGATCGGCGGAATGGTTGAGCTTGAGAGCGAGCTCGGAAAGGGTTCGACGTTTACGCTGTGGCTGCCCGTCGATCCTGACGATTTATCGGCTACGTCGAAGTAATCCCTTGAACTTGTCGAGAATTTTTGGTTGATCCGGCGGGATGCTCGCAGCCTGGGTAAAAGCGTTGGCAAAAGCCACCACACTCGGATACCGGGCTGAAGGAGCACGGGAAAGGGCGCGCATGACTACAGCGTCAAGCTCAGACGCGAAATTGAACCCTCCGTCTCCTGCATCCTTGAGTGGAACGGGAGGCATGGTCAGAAGCTGAGTGAACATTTCCCGTGGGGCCTTGGCCGTATAGGGCAGGCAACGCGTGAGCAGGAAATACGCAATTGTAGCTAGACTGTACTGGTCGGCAGCGGCAGTTACTATTTCGCCCGAAAGAGCTTCGGGCGCGATGTACATGAGGGTGCCAACAAAAAAACCAGCGCGAGTAAGACGCTCATCACCTGAAGCAAGCGTGTCGGTAGCAATTCCGAAATCGAGCAGCTTAACCAGCCTCGTCTTCGGATCATACATCACGTTTTCGGGCTTTAGGTCGCGATGCACGATGTTGGCGTCGTGAGCTGCCTGAACACCTGCTGCTATCTGTGAGACTATGGTTGCAACCTCGTCTTTTGGAAGAGGTGCATTCTGCTTGGCATAGCGCTCGAGGATCTCACCGTCGGCCCACTCAATCGTGAGGAAGTGGAGGCCATTGGCGGCCTCCCCAATCTCGATGGTCTCAACGACGTTGGGATGTTTTACTCTGGCACCATACTTTGCTTCGCGGACGAAGCGGGTGACTGCCGTCTTGTCCTGACGCAACTTTTCCCGTAGCACTTTGAGTGCTACAGTGCCATGATTGGGATGCTCGGCCAGGTACACGGCGGATGTGCCGCCTTCACCTACCTCTTTCTTGATTGCATAGCCAGCGACCGATGTGCCGACCATCTGTTCTCGAGACACGCCGCGAAGCTAATAGAAACTGGCAACACCGGATAGGGTATTAACTGCTCATGCTAATGCGTTCCAAATACTACTTGAGCCTGCTCTTCCTCGGGACCGCTCTGGTCGGTGGCTGCAGTTCGACGGGCTCGCGTGTCCTCTCCGAGCCCCCCAATCCGGCGCTGCTTCCTCCGGCCGGAGTCCCAACACCGGATGTGAGTGACATCTATCGGGAGATAGGCCTGCTCGCTGCTCCGAGCCCTGTCTCATTCGTCGGAAAAATTTCCTCCTTTGCAAGTGCCTTTCCGGATACGACTCTGGTTTTGGTCAGCATCTCGCTCCCCAACCGTGCGCTCACGTTCACCAGAGAGGGCGACCGGTATCGCGCGCCTTACGAAGTGAAACTCAGTCTCAACCGCGGTGATATTGAAGCAGCCAGCGTTAATGCAATGGAGATAGTTCGTGTCGGATCGTTCCGAGAGGTCAATCGCACTGACGAGAGCATCATCTTCCAGCATTATTTTCATGTGCCGCCAGGTGCCTATGTGATATCGGCAATGGTGCGTGATGTGGGAGGCTCTCGCGGTGCGACCCAGCAGGCCACGATTGCGGTTCCCGCACTCGGGACGGGGCGGCTCTCTTCTCCGGTCCTTGTCTACGAAGCGAACGGGAGAGCAACGCTCGACTCGGCGCCAGCGCTACTAGCGAGCCCTCGTTCGAGTGCGGTCTTTGGTCGCGATAGCACCGTGGGGGTATACGTCGAGGCCTACGGTCAGGGAGCTCGGCTGCCGATCGACTTCGTGGTTCGCAACAATAAAGGAGCTCAGCTATGGCGTGACTCTGCTACGCTCGCGCGCCGGGGAGCGCTCTTTAGTGGCGTTGTGAATGTGCCCATCTCAACCGTGGGCGTTGGGATCGCTCAAGTTGCTTTTACTAGGCGTGACGCCACCGACACCGTGAGGGCTCCGCTGTTCGTGAGTTTTGGTGAGGACATTCCCCTTATGTCCTTTGAGGATATGCTCAGCTACTTGCGATTCTTTGCGAGTCCGAGCCGACTCAACGCACTTCGGAATGCTCCGCCCGAACGGCGTGCCACGATGTGGGCACAGTTTCTCCGTGCCACTGACCCGATACCAGAGACCCCGATAAATGAAGACATGCAGGCGTACTTTGGCCGAATCCAGGTGGCAAACGCTCAGTTCAGGATGGATCGAAATCCGGGATGGCTGTCCGACCGCGGAATGGTGTTCGTAGCCTTGGGAGAGCCAGATCAGATCATCGAGCGGAACATAAATCAAGCGATCGCGCCCACGCAGATGTCGTCCATGACGCATCTTCAGATCTGGCAGTATCGAAGTTATGCCTCACAGCTCGTGTTCTACGAAGACACCGGGCGATGGAGACTAACGAGGCCGAGCGAGACCGAATTTCTGGCGCTCAACTCCCGTCGGGAGCGATAACTGTCCTTGAGCGCGGAGCATACGACTCCTTCCAAAAATGCTCTGCCCTCTCGCCCTTTCGCCCTCCTGCTGAAACGGTGCGTTTTATATTGAGTTCATGAAAGTTCCTGACAGCCCACGGCTGTTCCTGGTTGATGGCTATGCCCTCATTTATCGCGCCTTTTTTGCTCTTATCTCGCGGCCCCTGACTACGAGTAAAGGCGAAAACACTTCTGCCAGCTGGGGAATTGCGAATTTTCTGCAACGCCTTATCACCAAGCATCAGCCGGACTACCTTGGCTGGGTACATGACTCCGGTCTCTCCTTCCGTCATGAACGATATCCTGCCTACAAGGCGACTCGCGAAAAGCTGACCGAAGAACTCCAGTCGGATTTCGATCGTGGCATGGAGCGCATCCGTCAGATTTTGGATGCCTACCGGATCCCGATTCTCCTGCTTCCGGGCTACGAAGCAGATGACGTGATTGGAACGCTCGTGGCTAGAAGCGTTGAAGCAGGAGTAAACGTAGTAGTGGTGTCCGGTGACAAGGACTTTCAACAACTTGTGAGGCCGGGTGTGTGGCTCTTGAACCCTGGCCGCGGCGGACCCGCGAATGTGGAGGAACATTGGGTAGGGGTTGAAAACGCGGATGAGCGTCTGGGCGTCTCCCCCGAATTCGTGACGGACTACCTCGCGCTCGTTGGCGATTCCTCGGATAACATCCCCGGAGTTCGCGGCATAGGTGACAAGACGGCTGCCGAGCTGGTGAAGCAATACGGACATCTCGAATCGATTCTCGCTCACGCGGGAGAGATTACCAAGAAGCGTCCTCGGGAAGCGCTTCTCGAGCATGCCGAAAATGCCCGTCTGTCGAAGGATTTAGTAACAATCCGTGACGATCTACCGGTTTCATTCGAGCTGGACTCTCTCAGGATAAAGGCCCCCGACCACGAGCGCCTTCGTGACCTGTTCATCGAGCTGGAGTTTCACTCGCTGGCGAAGGACAGTGCTGTACAGGCTCCGGTCGAGCAGAAGCCAAAGGAGTCGCTCAACTACATTACCGTCGATTCGGTTGAGGGTCTACAGCAAGCGCTCGGGCGGGCACGCGAGGCAGGGGTGATATCCTTGGACACCGAAGCATTGGTCAATCCCGACAGTCCGCAAACGGGCGATCCACTTCGTTCCTTGCTCGTTTCCATTTCGATTGGTGTCGGCGTGGGGGAGGCGTATTACTTCCCGCTTCGCCACCGACTGCCGCGGAGCGGACAGGGAGAGCTCCTCGTCGATGCTGCGGGAGACCGATCGGCTACCGATGCACCGGAGGATCGTGGTCTCATTCGGGGCGGGGACGAGGTTTTTCCGGAGCTGCCGCTGAAGAAAAAGAAGGCCAACGGCGATTCGATGAGCATTGCTGCCAGGCTCCTGCGGCAAAACCCTCCAACCCAAGTCCGCAATCTTCCAGCGCTTGACACGTCGGAAATGAAACCTCTCAAGGATCTTCTTGAAGACCCATCGGTGCGGAAGACCGCGCAGAATGCCAAATTCGATCTGCTCTTACTTCGTTCTTCGGGTGTCGAGCTCGCTGGATTGGATTTCGACACCATGCTGGCGAGTTACGTGCTCGATCCGGGCCGCCGGTCTCACGGCCTCGATGTTCTGGCTCTCGAGTTTCTCGATTACACCATGACATCCTACGCGGATCTGTGTGGCAAGGGTCGTTCGGCAATCCCGTTCGACGAATGCCCTGTCGAAGCCGCACGCGACTACTCGTGCGAAGATGCGGACATGACCCTTCGTCTGCGCAAAATATTCGAGCCCCAGCTAGAGTCGCATGAGCTGACGCGCCTGCTGGACGGTGTTGAGATTCCCCTCATCAATGTTTTGGCCGAGATGGAATGGACAGGAATCGCGATTGATCTGCCATGGTTCGCGTCCCTCAAGCAGCGCTTTCAGGCCGAGCGCGAAGCCGTCGAGAAGCAGATCTATGAAACAGCCGGGACTGAGTTCAACATCAACTCCAACCCTCAGCTGCGTGAGATACTCTTCGACAAGCTGAATCTTCCGGTTCTCAAGAAGACGAGCACAGGGCCTTCGACCGATGCCAGCGTTCTTACTACGCTGGCGGAAGAAGGCCACGCGTTGCCGACTCTGCTCATGGAATACAGAGAGTTGTCCAAGCTTGAGAATACCTACCTCGATGCCTTACCGCGGCTTGTCAACCCAAAAACAGGGCGGCTTCATACTTCGTTCAATCAGACCGTAGCCTCGACAGGACGGCTCTCATCGAGTGATCCGAACCTTCAGAACATCCCGATCCGACGTGAGCTTGGTCGGGATATTCGTCGCGGATTCATTCCGCGCAAAGGCTGGCAACTTCTGGCCGCGGATTATTCACAGATCGAGCTGCGTCTGCTCGCTCATCTCTCCCGGGATCCTGCGTTTGTGGAAGCGTTTCAGGCGGGTGGTGACATCCACCGTCAGACGGCGGCGCTCATCTTCGATGTGCCGCTGGCAGAAGTGACTGGTGCGATGCGCAGTCGTGCCAAGACCATCAACTTCGCTACGATCTATGGTCAGGGTCCGCATGCACTTTCCCAGCAGCTTGGTATCGAACACGCAGAGGCAAAGGAGTTCATTGCCCGCTACTTCGCACGGTTTCAGGGTGTGCGGAACTACCTCGACGCCATGGTTTCGTTTGCCCGCGAGCATGGCTATGTGCAGACGATTTTTGGACGGCGGCGCTACATCCCGGAGCTGCGCGAGCGGAACTTTAATATCCGCGCATTTGGAGAGAGAACTGCTGCTAATTCGCCAATTCAGGGTTCGGCTGCGGATCTGATCAAGATCGCGATGATCAGGATCGATAACGCGCTCAGAAGGAAAGAGCTGGAGAGCAAGATGCTGCTTCAGGTTCACGATGAACTCGTTTTCGAAGTGTCACCGGACGAGCTGGCTCAGGTCGAGGAAGTGGTGAAATACGAGATGGAGCATGCGGCCCAACTGTCGGTGCCGCTGGTAGTGGATCTCGGGGTCGGAAAGAACTGGCTTGAGACCAAACTGTCCTGAGCGGGCGGCGAGCTCATCGCGAGCTGGCCCGCCGGATAAAGTTGTCAGGGACGCCGCGTAACATCCAAAGTGCGAGTGTCATTCCAAGCGCGACAGTCACCACGCCCGCCCGGTAGGCGAAGCCCGTGCCCATTGAGGGCGTAAGTGCATCTACTGTGAATGCCCAGATGAATGGACCAACCACAGCAGCCGCTCGCGAGGACAGAACCATCAGGCTGAAGAAACGCCCCGCTTCGATATCGGGAACCAGGCTGAGAAGCAGGGGGCGTTCCGCGGTGGAGACGCCGCCATAAATCAAGCCGATGAATGCACCCACGATCCAAAAGGCAGATCTCGTTGGAACGACAACCATCGAGAGCAGGAGTACGATCCAGCCCGCGAGAACCCATGATAGTGTTCGCTTGGGTCCAAAATGATCTACCAGTCGCCCGATACCGTAACTGCCAAAGACCGCCGGAACCGTGAGAATCACGAGCAACGTCGCCTCAGACCCCTTCACAAATCCCATCGCAAAAATGGCGTAAAGAGCCATGTTGGCGATGATCGTCCCCATGGCATCCTGATACAGGAACGATGTGAGGATAAACCTCACGGTTCCCGGATACTTCTTTGCCTCCTCCAGAGTGTGCCGAACGTCACTGAACGCTTCGCGCCACGTGACGAGTTTCTTACCGTGGATCACGTTGTGGTCCCGACAAAACAGGAACAGCGGCAACGAGAAGAGAAGAACGATGATCGCGGTTGGTACGAAGGTGGAAACGCGGCCGCCGTGTGCTGTGAAGGGAACCGCTCTTCTCAAGAAGGTGATGACGCGGCCTGGAACGGCTCCGATTATCGGCAGTTGGCCTGTGAAGAATGGGAATGTCAGTACCGCGCCGGTGATCGCGCCAAGGTATCCAAATGCGGCCCCCAGACCGGAGAGGCGACCGCGATGGTCGACTGGAACTAGTTCCGGCATCATCGCGTTGAAAAAAGGCAACGCGCCCTGGTGCGCGTAGTTCGCAATCGTAAAAGCGGCTAGCACGCCAAAGAGAGCAACGCCAGGCGCGATCAGTTGGGGAGATGCAATCGCCGTTACGCCTTCCCCAACCAATGGCAAGCCAATCTGACCGAGTATCGCTAATACAATCGCCGAGAGGCACGCGATCAGGGTGAAGCCAACTACCCATGGCTTCCGTCGCTGTGTCGCATCGGAAATTGCGCCGAAAACGGGTATCGATACCACGACGAGCACGGACGCAATTCCGTTCACCGTTGCGTAGAGCGTATTGGAGTGCCCGAGATCCGCTACGAGCCATGCAGCGAAGTAGAGCGTGGCAATGTTCATCGAGAACACCGTGTTTGCGAATTCATAGAGCGCCCAGCTAAGCCGCTCTCTGAGTGGCGCGAGTGGAGGATTCAGGTCACCATCGGGGGTGACGTTGAGAACCGCGCCGTGAGCGACCTCTTGAGCGCCGAGCTCGCTCGCTGTCACCGATTTCATCGTTAACCCTCTCGAGGTGGATTCACGTGTTTACCGAACACCGGAGGCCGGAGATCGAATACGCGGAGATGATGCAGAAGAGAATTTCGCACTCTCGACGCTTCAGGAACTCCACGACAGATTACCTCATGATGTCTCGTATGGTGAGTCCCCGTTTACCGGTACTGCTCCTCATCACTACGGTCGCGTGTCGAGACCACGAACGAGGCAGATCTGACTCGGCTCAAGGATCCCTCCCCCCGGTCTTCCCTTCTGGTCCAGTGGGGAACACGGGCTGGAACAGTGATGCCGGACCGGTGCTGATAATCCCTGCAGGGAGCGGGGGAGATACCGTGGCGGTTGTACTCCCGGAAGCAACCGATAGCACGATTGCATCGCTTCAAGCCATTAGCCCACCCATTTCAGGTCTCACATTCGATCTTTTTGGAAGAGGCAGGAAAGTTGGATCTTCCGTTGCCCTGACGCCACTTGCACCGCTTGAAGCGAAGCTGGATTGTTTCTCCTGGCCTCTGGCCAGACTGCAGTTGGCACATGGGAGCTGGCGGGTAGGATTTGCAAGCGGCCACATTCAGGCAATCGCGCTCGATTCGATCGAAGCGATATCGAGCGCTGACTCAGCGGCACTTGCCGCGTCTCTTGCGCGGACCGCCGCGACCCTACCAACCACCTCGGATCCGACATTCAGGGGACTGCCCTTCAGGGTGCGCTCAGCCTATACGTTTCGGCTTGACTCCGTCAATGTAGTGATCGCTGATGTCATTCGGAGTGTGAACGCGGAAGCGAATCCGAGGCTTGAGCACCTCCTCATCATCGGCGAACGCCCCGTGGGGACAAGCGGAAAATACAACCTCGGTTATTATGACAGAACCGCAGGTGCCGAGGAGTCGACGCAGGCGACTGAGGTTTTGACGGCGGTCGAGATTGGGGCAGTAAAGCGTCCTGCTATCGTCGTCAACATTGAGTACGAAGATGGTAGCAAACTCGGCCTGATCGAGCGCACTGCTCCGGGCGAATGGCGTGCAACCTGGACAAGCGCGTTTACAGACTGCTGATCTACTTGGCTCTGTGGGAGAGCGTTGTCACTAGAGACCCGTAGAGGCGCCGACAAAGCTTGATGGAACGCCGTACTTCTTTCCGAGATGATCCGCCAACGCGCGGACTCCGAGCGTTTCGGTTGCGTAGTGTCCCGCATAGATGATCACGAGCTCGTTGTCATCAGCGTGAACAGCTGTCCAGTGCGGGCCCTCCCCCACGATCATGGTGTCGATTTTCATCTCGCGGGCTTCCTTGAGGGTTTCTGCCGATGCGCCAGCTCCGGTGCAGATAGCCCATCGTTTCGTTTGCCGGTTCAAGCCGATCGTGGTCGTCCGGACCTCAGTTCCGTAATTCCTCGCGAACTTTTGGGCTCGCTCAGCGAGCTCTGCAGTCGCGATGTCGCTCTCCCCACTCACGCCAACGAAAATTCCCTTAATTTCGGCGAACGGCGCGCTTGAGCCAAGCCCCAGCTGCTTCGCAAGAAGCATGTTGTTGCCAAATGTCGAATGCCGATCGAGTGGCAAGTGCGAAGAATAGACTGCAATATCGTTCTCTATCAGAAGTCGTAACCTCTTATATGAGGGACCATTGAGACGGCTGGGGCCATCCCAAAACATTCCATGGTGAACGACGAGGAGGTTGGCATTGGCCCCGAGAGTGCCATGTATTGCACGCGTTGAAAAATCCACCGCTGCGGCGATTCCTCTAATCTCTGATTGATTCTCCAGTTGGAGGCCGTTCAGTGCGTTGGGATAATCGGGCGTGGCTCCCGTCTCCAAGAGCCTGTCTGCGTACTCTGCAATCTCACGGATCATAGTCATCGAGATCTGGTGCAGATTTGTGTGGAGAACCATTGGATCCAGCATGACACGCTGCTAGCTAACGCATTGCCTATCAGTGAGTTACTGCTCACGTTAATAACTCTGTTGATTAATCAGGAACTCTCATGAGTTCGAGGATCCGATCGAGGTCCTCGGCTGAGTAAAAATGAACTGTTAACGTTCCGCGATTGTGAGGGCCGACCTTGATCACGGCGTCGGTTTGAAGAAAACGACGTAACCGATCTTCGATACGTCTTACCTCAGGCGCCTGCCGATCTACACCTCTCGGACGTCCGGCTTTGCTCCCAGTCCCTGCGCCAACAACCCCACGTAGTCGTTGCTCGACCTCCCGCACAGTCAGGGTCTCTTTGACTATCTCCCGAGCGAGAGTCTCAATCTTGCCCGCATCGTCAAGACCGAGGAGAACTTTTGCGTGGCCCATCGTGAGGTGGCCCTGCTGTAGGAGCTTCCGTACGTACTCCGGCAGCTGCAGTAGACGTAGCATGTTTGCGATCGTCGTTCGGTCCTTGCCGACCGTTTCAGCGATCTGTTGCTGGGTCAGTCCGAATTCCTGCGAAAGCTGGTGATAGCCCTCCCCTTCTTCGATTGGGTTGAGATCGGTTCGCTGAAGGTTCTCGACCAGTGCCAGGGTGAGAATCGTTCTGTCATCGATCTCTTTGATGATGGCGGGAATGTCCTTCCAGCCAAGCTTGGTAGCGGCACGCAAACGACGCTCGCCGGCAATGAGTTCGAATCCATCTTTCCCGGGACGCCGGCGAACGGTTATTGGCTGGAGGAGGCCGCTAGCTTTAATGCTTTCCTGGAGCTCAGCAAGATCATCGGGGTTGAACTCCTGTCGCGGCTGAAACGGATTGCGAGCAATCTGTGCAATTGGGATGGACTTAAGTGCGCCTTCATCGCTCGAGGCAAGTCCAGCGCTGCCCAAGAGTGCTTCGAGTCCTCTGCCCAAGCGGCGCGGCGTTTTCTCAGTGGCCACCGTTATCTCCATCTCCTTGCGCGGTTCGTTCTATCAATTCCTTCGCCACGTTCATGTAGGCTTGTGCTCCCACCGACGCTACGTCGTAAAGAATGATGGGCTTCCCAAAACTCGGCGCCTCCGCCAAGCGGACATTTCTCGGTACGACGTTCCTGAAGACCTTTGGTCCGAAATACTCTCTGGCATCTTCTGCGACTTGCCGTGAGAGATTGAGGCGTGAGTCGTACATGGTGAGCAGAACGCCGTCGATACCAAGCTTTTCGTTCGCGCTGTGTTGAACGCGGTGGACGGTGTTTAACAACTGCGACAGACCTTCGAGTGCGTAGTATTCGCACTGGAGCGGAATGAGGAGAGCATCAGCTGCCACGAGCATGTTGATCGTGATAAGGCCGAGAGACGGCGGACAATCGATGATGACGTAGTTGTAGTCCCCTCGTAGTGATTGAATTGCTTCACGCATGACGTGCTCGCGATCGGCCTTGTCTACTAGCTCTACTTCCGCCGCTGCCAGATCCGGAGTGGCGCCCACTACGTCCAATTTGGGAAACTGGACAGAAGTTCGCCTAGAAGATCCTAGATCTGAGTTTCCGAGCAGAACGTCGTAAAGCGTGAGGGGAATGCTTTCGTGCTGGAGTCCGACGCCGCTGGTAGCATTCCCCTGCGGGTCGGCGTCAACAAGAAGGGTGCGCTGTTCTGCGGCGGCGAGACTAGCGGCAAGGTTCACTGCAGTCGTCGTCTTGCCGACCCCGCCCTTCTGATTTGCAATTGCGATTATTCGCGCCAAGAGATGCTGGTGGAGGATATGGGCCTAGTATGGGCCTAGTATGGGCCTAGTATGGGCCTAATCTACCCACCAGCGCCTAGGGTTTCCACGTGGAACAATGATACCACTGTTCCACGTGGAAATAGCCTACTGGGCTGGGATGAACCTCCAGCGGGTACTCACTTCGACGGAAAGCGTCTCCTCTCCCGTATTGATTGGCGTTTCTACCTGTGCAACCCGGGCAACAGCGCCATTCATCATCATTGGGCGTGGCGGTGGAGGGGAATAGGCTCCGATATTAATTTCGAGCAAGGTACCCAAGGATCCGTGTGCTGCTCTCGCAGCCGCCTCAGCATCAGCACGGGCTTTCTCGATTGCCGTGGCAATCGCGCTTCGCCGAGCTGCCTCGGTATTGGACGCGTAAAACTGGAGCGACGTGATCATGTTTGCCCCGTGGGACAGGGCCGCATCTATCACCGCTCCCACCTGGTTCAATTTCCGGACGTCGACGAGGATCGTGTTGGTCACGTTGTAGCCAACGATCACCGGCTCTTTCCCCGCCTCATAACGCTGGTCGGGGTAGACGTTGTAGTTGATAGTCGAAAGTTGGTCGTTTCCTAACCCCAGTGCTCGAAGGGCTGTTAGCACAGCCTCCTGTTTGTTCGCGTTCTCCGCGGCCGCCGCCGCTGCGGTGGGGGCTCGAGTCTGAACGCTCACTTGGATCGTGGCTCGGTCAGGCGAAACTTTTACCTCACCTCGTCCTAAGACAGCAATCTGGGGGATAGCGTCAATTGTCGCCCGACTGTCTTGACCATGTATTGTTAATGGCGCTATTAGAGTGGTAACCAGCATCCAAAATCGCATATTCATAGGGCATCTCTCGAAAAAGTGGACTGGAAAAAGTGGACTGGATAGAAAGACGTCTAGATTCGCGCGCCTTCTTCCACAGACTGGCCCAACAGCGATTGCGCGTGCTCGATATCGTGAATCCGGCTCAGGTTCATTCCGACGATGCCCTGTTCCTCCGTTCGCATGAACATGTTCGCGAATTTCGCGCCCCAGACAATCTCATCTGCTTGATACGAGGACCTCGAGTGCACCGTCTGTGAAACGGTCTCGTCAGTTGCGATGAGAAGAACCAGAAGTTCTGCGTCGCCCTTCACCAGATCCGTATGTGTCAGGCCCCACAGGGGACTGGATGAATCGATTGGATGGACAACCGTCCAGCTCAGGGGAAAGAACACTACCCGGCTTCGCTCAAGGCTGAGCTCGTAAAACTTCCGCACGTTCGATGACCCCACATGCTCGACCTTGGTGAGAATTGCCTGTACCTGCACGTCGATCAGTTGACTGCGCCTCGCGTTCGCGATTCGAAACTCAAGTGCGATCTTGTCACGATAAGGCGCAACGATCGCATTGCGGCTGTAAATGATTCGCGCGGATGGCCGCGAGAAACGGGCAAAAATCACCCCAGTTGCGAGCGCTACACCGACGATGTTGATGAGTGCCTCGATAGTTACCAGGGTATTCGCTGTAACCCCGACCGGAATGATGTTGCCGTACCCGATTGTTGCAAACGTGTCAACGCTGAAAAAAAACGCTCTGTAAAAAGGCTGTCCCGCGAAACTCCCCACGGTCGATTCAAGTGCGCCCGGCCCGCAGAGGAGAAAGGCAACCGCGAAGAGAGCATTCACGGCGATGTAGGAACCGGTGATGAAGGCGAGGAACTTCGCCCATGAGATGGTGAGGAGCCAGTGGTAGAGACTCAATGACGACAACGGATTGAGTCCATCCAGAACCACGTTGAAACTCCCGTCGCGATTGAGCAATCGACGGCGTGTGCCTTTCGCAACCTCGGCGCCGAAGCCGAGATCTCTGAATTCTTCCTGTGCTACCGATGGAGATGAGGCCGGCGGTCCGGCGATTGTCGGAGAGGTCATATGATGCGCGTTCGGTGGAGGGGAAGCGTCCCCGCCAAGAAAATGGCCCGGAATATCTCGTAACGCTACATTCGTCCGATGGGATCCTCGGACACATCCGTCGGCCGGGCCACACTGCTGATCGTCGTATCAGCTCTGAGCTTCGGGTCGATTTCCGTCCTCACACTTCTCACCACGACTGCCGGCGTTCCGCTCCTCACGGTGATGGCGTGGCGCTATGTGCTGGGAGCGATGCTCCTGGGCGCGGCTGTTCGGGTAAGGAACATTCGCTCGATCCGGAGGCTGCGGATCATCCAGCTCCTGCTACTAGGTGGATTGGGCCAGGCGCTCATCACATACCTGAGCCTACACGCACTCGAGTACATACCGGTCGGGCCACTCGCCTTTCTGTTTTATACATATCCGGCTTGGGTCGCATTGCTTGCCGTAATCCGCAAAACGGAGAGACTGACACCGACGCGCTTATTTGTGCTGATGCTGGCGCTTGCGGGTGTGACAATCATGGTTGGAACGCCCACGGAAAAGCTCAACCCGATCGGTGTGCTGCTAGCCCTCGCGTCGGCATTGCTCTACTCAGTGTATCTGCCGGCGCTCGAACTTGTGCAGGACGGCATACCCGCGCTGATCTCCGCTTTCCTATTGATAGTTGGAGCAGCAACCTCGTTCCTTATTGCGGCGATGTTAGCGGGCGAGCTTTTCCTTCCCGAAGGGATCGCTGTGTGGTCCAATATTTTCCTGCTCTCGCTGGTATCGACCGTGATCGCGTTTTCGTCGCTCATCAAGGGTCTGTCGGTTCTCGGGCCGGTCAGAACGGCAATCATTGCGACCGTGGAACCTTTCTTTACTGCAATCCTTGGCGCCATGGTGCTGGGCAATAAGTTCGGAACGGCAACACTGCTTGGCGGTATCCTCATCGCAGTAGCGGTGCTAATAATCGAGTGGAGCTCTACTCAGGTCACCGCTACCGCGTAGCGGCCAGACGTCGACGCCGCTCTATCTCGATGACTAGGTTCTGCAAATCACTGGGACTCACACCCGGAATTCGCGAAGCCTGGGCCAGTGAGAGAGGTCTGAGAGTCGAAAGCTTCTGACGCGCCTCGAACGATAGTGAGCGCATGTCACTGTATTCCAGGTCGGGATCCAGAGAAAAGTCACCCATCCTCCGCATCCGCTCGGCTTGCACTCTCTCCCGCTCGAAGTAGCCAGCATATTTGATCTCGAGATCTGCCGTGACGAGTGCGTCGTCATCGAGGTTCTTTCCTACTCCAACTGCCTGCAAAAGTTGCTTGAGTGAAATGTCCTGACGTCTTGCGACTTCGACTATTCTCACGGGATGTGAGAGTGGAGCACTGCCAGCGACTGAGAGAATCGATGCCGCCTCGTCGGGTCGTATGCTGGTCGTCTCGGACAGTCGCAATGCAGAATCTTCGTGCTCGAGCCGGCTTTTGATGGTGGCTTCCTCGGATTCCAAGTAGACACCGAGCCGCATGCCGATAGGACCTAGACGTCTCAGCGCGTTGTCTTGACGCACGGTAAGTCTGAATTCTGATCGTGAAGTGAAGAGCCTGTAAGGCTCATCCACTCCACGTGTAATGAGGTCGTCGATCAGTACGCCGATGTACGATGTTTCTCGGCCGAGGATGACGGGCTGTTTCTGTTGGACCGAGAGGGCAGCGTTGAGCCCGGCGACCAGACCTTGTCCCGCAGCTTCCTCGTATCCGGTCGTACCGTTGATCTGTCCGGCGAAGTAGAGGCCTGGGACAGCCTTAACCTGGAGCGAGGGGTCCAGCTGGGTTGGCGGGTAGTAGTCGTACTCGATCGCGTAGCCAGCACGGTTCATTTTCACGCCCGCCAATCCGCGAACTGATCGCAGAATCTCGAGCTGCACGAGAGCTGGAAGTGAAGTAGACAGTCCGTTGACGTAGAGCTCCGATGTGTCGTGTCCCTCAGGCTCGAGAAAGAGCTGGTGTCTTTCCGCGTCGGGAAACTTTACGATCTTGTCCTCAACTGAAGGACAGTAGCGGGGGCCACGGGAGGAAATTGCGCCACCGTACATCGCCGACTTTGCGATGTTGTCCTTGATGATCCTCTTGCCTCCGGCCTCTAGGTATGTGATCCAGCAAGGCATCTGAGGCGGATGTCTGGTAGCGGACCCGTTGCGGCGCCTATTGCCCCAGAAGTGTGACCATGAATAATCGAACTGCTCAATCTCACTCTCCTGGATCTCGAGCAGGGAATAATCGACGGAGCGACCATCGATGCGCGGCGGCGTTCCCGTCTTGAAGCGGGCCACCGTAAGACCCGCTTGCTCGAGCTGCTCTGCAAGGTGCGTGGTTGCAGTCTCACCCGCTCGTCCACCCGAGATACGAGTTTCGGTGCCGATATGGATTCGGCCGCGCAGAAAGGTGCCGGTGGTGATTACAATACTCTTGGCACCGAAGCGCCTGCCCTCAAGGGTCTCGACACCCCGCACACGCCGCTCGCCCGATGTTAGAATGAGCCGTGCAACGGTCCCCTGCACGGTCTGAAGTCTCGGCTGTTGCTCGAGCAGGGACCTGACTGCGCGACGGTAGAGTCCGCGATCACACTGCGCCCGCGGAGCCCAAACGGCCGGTCCTTTACTGCGATTCAGCATGCGGAACTGAATCATGGCGAGGTCGGTTGCCTTTCCCATTATTCCGCCCAACGCATCGACCTCGCGAACCACGGTGCTCTTCGCAACGCCTCCAATAGCCGGGTTGCATGACATCTGGCCGATCGTCTCGAGCGCACTCGTGATCAAGCCAACCCGAGTACCAAGGCGGGCAGCTCCGACCGCCGCCTCCGTCCCTGCGTGACCGGCGCCTATCACTACGACATCGAATTCGGTTTCGAAGGTTGGCAATTGCGACATACATTAAAGATAGAAGAGAGTCTTATCCGCGCATCGATCTCCGGTCGAATCTAACCAATGCCTCTCGAGCTTTCTCACGGTCGTGTCGTAGTTCTAATACGTCAAAGCGCGTTCGAGAATGGCGGACTTACTCG
>JABXNS010000036.1_pt1 | contig 74554 bp, 69 predicted proteins | sample 7301101 | NCBI WGS metagenome assembly JABXNS01 (sample SAMN14449646, study PRJNA615230) | soil metagenome | isolation source: soil from bare, unvegetated metal-rich iron-sulfur acidic spring small-cell... | place: Canada: Paint Pots Mound, Kootenay National Park, BC | collected 2017-05-25 | reverse complement strand
CGGGGTCCTTCGATTCCTCAGGATGACAAAGGGACAAATCGGACAAACCCCGGTGCCTATGACCGGCTCTCGGCGCATCGGACTGATCGCACTTACTCTGGTGGCGCTTGCGTTGGCGGGTTTGGCGTTCGGGCAGCGCGGATCGACGGCGCAATCTCCGCATCCTCATTCGGATGGGAGATGGCCGATGTACCAGCACGGCGCGGCGCATAACGCCGTCTTCGATCAACCTGCCTTACGAGCAAACTACCAAAGCGCCCTCGGCGATCGCATCAACGGCGGCTTCGCGATCGACGGAACAACGCTCTATGCAGTAAGTTTCGACCGGAAGCTCTACGCGCTCGACGCGCCGACGGGAAAGATCCGCTGGAGCGCGGTTACCGACGATATGCTGATGTCGACGCCGGTCTTTGCCGATGGGATAATCATCGTCGGGAGCGGTCACAATGGTTTCCTAAAACCCGACGATCCGATTTCACAAGTATGGGGACGTCCCGAGGGCAACACCGTTTTTGCCTTCGCGCCCGACGGCAACCTCGTTTGGAAGTTTCACACCGACGGCGAAGACATGCCTACCCCGGCCATCGACGGCGGCACGGTGATCTTCGGAAACGGCGACGCGCATGCGTACGCGTTAGATCTCGCGACGGGCAAACTCAAATGGCAAACCGCGCTCGGCGGAGCGGTGACGATGGCGTCGACCACGATCGATGCCGGCGTCGCCTTCATCAGCTCGTGCCATAACGCGCCGTACACGTGTGAAACGCGCGCGCTCGACGTGCGCGACGGACATACGATGTGGACCAATCCCAACGGCGGGAGCGACTGCACGCCCGCGGTGGCCGATGGCCTCGTCTTTGTCAACGGCAATCGCAACGACGACTCGCGCTTTCACACCGGGGGGACCGACATCGTTGCGGCGATCGACGAACGCACCGGCCAAACGCGCTGGATATACGAAAGCGAACCGGGCCCCTATACGTTTCCGGCTACCAACCAGCGGCAGATTGCGGGAACGGTCGCGGACGGCGTTCTGTATCAACCGATCGGCAATGCCAGCCGCGTGATCGCTTTCGAGGCGCGTTCCGGGAAGATACGTTGGAACCTGCGCACGTGGGCGAACGTCAAGATGAGCCCGGTCGTCGCCCGAGGCCGCGTCTACTTCGGCGACACGGGCGGAATACTGTACGCGGTCGACGCCAAGAACGGCGCTGTGATCCATACCAGTTCGTTTCTTCAGCCCTTCTCGTCCGCGCCGCCTCTCATCGCCGGCGACACGATTTTCGTGGCGGTCGGTTCGGTCGTCGTGGCGATGCCGCTCGAAAACGTCTGATGGAAAAAATTGGCGTCGCGGTTGTGGGCTGCGGGCAAATCGGTGCGCGCCGCGCCGAGACGGCCACCCGGCATGCACACAGCGCACTGCGGCTGGTCATCGACACGGACGCCGAAGCTGCGGGCGCGTTGGCCGTGCGCTATGGTGTGCGTACCAATACAGACTGGCGCGCGGCGCTGGAAGACGACACGATCGGAATCGTCGTAGCCGCTACCCCGAACGCATTCTTGCGCGATATCGCCATCGGCGCGCTCGAGTCGGGGAAGCACGTCCTGATTGAAAAACCGATGGGCAAGAATGCGGACGATGCGGCCGCCATCGCAGAGGCGGCGCAACGCTGGGGCAAAGTGCTAAAGGTCGGCTTCAATCATCGCTACCACCCAGCTTTAATGAAGGCGCACGATCTTTTTGCGGCGGGTGTTATCGGCAAGCTCATCAATATCCGCGCTCGCTACGGTCACGGCGGCCGACCGGGCTACGAGCGCGAGTGGCGCGCCAATGCCGAACTGGCCGGCGGCGGCGAGCTCACCGACCAGGGCGTGCACCTGATCGATCTGATCGCGTGGTTTGCAGGTTTGCCGAACGACGTCTTTGCCTACACGCAAACCGCCGTGTGGCCGATCGCGCCGTTGGAAGACAACGCGTTCGCCTTACTTCGCTACGACGCCGGCGCGATCGCAAGTTTCCATACCAGCTGGACGCAGTGGAAGAATCTTTTTTCCTTTGAAATCTTTGGGACCGACGGCTTTCTGAGCGTTGAAGGCCTCGGCGGAAGCTACGGCGCCGAATCTCTGACGTTCGCCAAGCGCGAGCCGCGCGGCGGCGCGCCGCGCACCGAAGAATTCGCCTTCGAAGGTGCCGATCGGTCGTGGGCACTCGAATGGCAAGATTTCATGGGCGCGATCGTCGATCGAAAACCGTACTGGGGAACGCCGGCCAACGGGGTCGCGGCCATGCGAACCGTTTCAGCATTGTATGAGTCCGCAAAAGCCGGCCGACCGGTGACGCTCGGGAGCCATTAGCGGCTGCTCCAAAGCGCCCACCGGATCCTCGCCAAGTCGCGCAGCACGCGGGCCGAGCCTGAGATGGGCTTAAATCGCGTGTCGGGATCGTTGGACCACACCACCGGAAACTCTAATATTCGGTAGCCATCTTTTATCGCGCGCAAAATGACCTCGACGTCGAACATGAAGCCATCGGTGATCAGCTCGCCGTAAAGCCGCCGGGCAACTTCGGCGCGATAAAGCTTGAAGCCGCACTGCGTATCGGAGATATAGCTCGGAACACCGATGGCGTGAACCAGCATTTTGTGCCCGCTCGCGCCGATGCGCCGGTAGAGCGGTTGCGCCTTCTTCACGCTGCCGCGCATACGCCGCGAGCCGATTGCGATATCGCACATGGCGAGCTCGAGCATGGTGAGCGCGATGCGCGCGATCTCGTAGGGAACGCATAAGCCGGCATCGGCGAACATGATCACGCGGCCCTGCGCAGTTTTCACGCCTTGCGCAATGGCATAACCCTTCCCCCGATTTTGCGGATAGGAGACGAGGCGCAGGCGCGGCAGACGCGCCTGTAAATCGCGCGCGCGTTCGACGGTGTCGTCGATCGATCCGTCGTTGACCAGAACGATCTCACCGTTTAGCGATTCTTGTTCCAAGAAGCGATCGGCGGCTTCTACGTCGGCGGCGAACTTGTGGCCGTCATTGTATGCCGGGATAATGATGCTGAGATCGAGATCGTTCAATGCACGAGTCCCTTGAACGTGCCGCGAATCCCGGCGCCGAACGTTAAATACTTGTGCGCCACAAATGATAACGGCACGTTGATGCCGACCGCCAAGATTTTAGCCTCGAGCGGCGAGAGTTTCGCAAGGTGAACGCCGGCTTCTACAATCGCAATCGTAATCGGGAGCTGCGCCAATGCTATAACGAAATACGTGCGAGCCTGGCGGACCATGGAACGCTCGAAAACTCTGAAATTCCAATACTTATTCAGCGCAAAATGCGTGGTTATTCCAAGTAGGTACGAGAGCGTAACCGCAATCACGAGCAATAGGCGCAGCCGAATGAGTATCTGAAACGATCCGACGTCGATGCAAAAAACCGTGGAACCGATAATCAGATAGCGCGCGAATTGAGCGACCGCGGCCCGGCTATGTATGAGTCGATGAAATGCGGAAGTCATTGGCGCGGCGTGAGCCTGTAGCCGATGCAGAGATTCACGGTGACGATCGGAACTCTCAAAGGGAAAAACGCGCGATGTTCGATCCGGAAATAAGGTTTCAGTTCTTCCAGAATTTCGGGCGGGCGGTTGATATGTTCGCGGGTGTAAAACCATGTATACGATCCGCCATACCGTTTAAGGTAAATCCGCTCGGCCGAGATCTTCCGCGCTAGCGAGTAGGCGAGACCACCTTCGCACGGGATCACGATGAGCAACTCCCCGCGGCAGACTCGGTGCAGCTCTTTGATGCACGCCGGCAGGTTCGGCAAATGCTCGAGCACGTGAACGGCCAGAACCCGGTCGAAGAATCGATCCTCAAACGGGAGCGGCTCTTGGGCATCGGCGACGATCACGTTGATGTCCGGATTGTGTTCGCGCAGTTTTTCCGCCACGTTGGGCCGCATCTCGACCGCATAATAATTCCGCCGCTGTTCTGGCGAGAGGGACTCGTACTCCAAGTGATCGCCGATCCCGGCGCCGACCTCCAGCGTTGTCACGAAACCCGGCGCGGAGTGGACGACCGGATAACACTGGCTAAACCGTTCGAATGCCACGAATCTCTTCGGCAAGACCTCCAACCAATGCCGCATGAAATCGTCGCTGATGCGTTGCTGTTCGGGGCTCAGCGGCGGTAGCTGTTTCGGCCATTTGGCCGGCCGGGTGTTCAAAGAGCTCATTGACTCAGTGCGGCTTTGTCGCGAAACATCGTCGTAAGTCCTTCGCGCCAAGCGGGCATTCCTAAACCAAGCTCATGTAATCTTGTATTCTCAAGCGCCGAAAATTTTGGGCGCATAACTCCGGCTGAAAACTCATCGGAAGAAATTGCTTCTATCCTCCGGCTAAGACCGGCTTGCCGCAAACCTTCCTGCGCAAAATCGTACCAAGTAATCGCGCCTTCATTGGCCGCATGGTAGAGTCCGAACGGCGCCGAGCTTTCCATCAGCGCTCGCACTGCAACTGCAAGATGACCGGCATAAGTCGGAGAGATCGTTTGGTCGTTTATGATTCGAAGCGGCTGACCCGCCTTCGCTAGGTCGATGATCCGATGGATGAAAGTGTAACCTTTCGATGTGCTAACGCCGGTTCCATAAACGCCACATGTTCGTATGACGTACGCAGGCGAGTTACGCGCTAGTGCAAGACGCTCGCCGGCCAATTTAGATTCGCCATATTTGTTCAACGGGTGCGCATCGTCGATCTCGCTGTACGGCCTGCCAAGGAGGCCGTCGAACACGTAGTCCGTGCTGAATGTAATGAACAAACACGACTGGGCAGCGCAAATGCCGGCTAGGCGTTCAACCGCGAACGCGTTGATCGCAAAGGCCCGTCCCGGTTCCTTTTCAGCCCGCGGCACATCGTTGAATGCGGTACAGTTTACGACAACGTCGGGCGCCACTTCATTGACCGCGCGCTGGACCTCGACCGGATCTTCCACGTTGGCCTGGGCACGCGTCGGCGCGTAAACATCGATATCACTCCACAGTCGTACGATCTGCGAGCCCAGCTGGCCGGTCCCGCCAAAAACCAAGGCTCTTCTGCGCTTGACCACAAGTCTTTTACCTATCGCGCAGGGGCTCTGGGGCCCTCCGGTTCCGCTCCCTGTAACCATCGGCCGCCGCGGCGGTAGAACTCCGCAAGGACCCGAACTTTAAGGGGGCATGACCATCGGGGAGGAGAGCGACGAGGCTCTAGTGCGGCGAGTCCGCAGCGGCGAGCGCGAGGTCTTCTCCGTATTGGTCGACCGCTACAAACGTGGAATTGCAAGCTTCATCGGCGCCGCGGTGCGCACTCCGGCCGACGTGGCCGACCTCTCGCAGGAGACGTTCCTGCGAACCTACGCGCATTTGGGAACCTTCAACCCTGCGCTCGGAAAGTTTTCGACCTGGATGTATCAGATCGCGCGCAACGTCGTCCGCACGCATTTGGGCAAGTCGCAGCGCCGCGTCCCCGTTTCGGATCTTCCCGAGGATCAAACACTCGAAAATGCACTTCCCGATCTCTCGCGCGACGGAAATCCGGAGGCCGGCGTGGTTCGCGCGGAAGCCGAACGCGAGTTGCGCGCCGCGCTTGCCGAGCTGCCCGAGCGAACGCGCACGGTGCTGACGTTGCGTTACTACAACAACATGGAATACCACACGATCGCAAGCACGCTCGGGCTCACGCTGGGCAATGTGAAGACGCTCATTCATCGCGGCAAGATCGCGCTAGCGCAAAAGATGCTCGACCGCGAAGCCAGCTTGGCTGGGCGAAGCCCAGCCCTGAGCGAGCGAGCGAAGCGAGCGAGTCGAAGGGGGTCGCGTGCGCTGCTCCTCGTGTAAACCGTTGCTCGATCGTTTCCTCGAAGGCACGCTGACGCCGCGTGAGATGAGCGAAACCGCCGCGCACGTGCGTTCGTGCGCCGCGTGCGCGCTTTTGCTTGAAGAGCTCAAAGTCGTCGACGCGCTGCTCTTCACAACCGACGTTCCGGAATTGCCGGCCAACTTCACGTTTGCCGTCATGGCCGAGACGATCTCGCTGCCCGCCCCCAAACGGCACGAACCTCGCGTCTGGAGCTTCGTAGCGCGCTATGTGGCTGCGGCGTGGGTCGCGGGGCTGGCGATTTTTCGGGGTTCCGGCGCCAGCCTTGCGAAACTCGGCGCGGCGCTCGCGTTCGGTTTCGGCCGTTTCGCGCACGCCCTCTCCGGCGGCGCGGCCGGTGTCGGACACGGAGCGCCTGCGCTTGCGACCTTCAGCGTGGGAGTGCTGTCGATCGATCTCGCGTTAGCGTCGGCGGCGGCGCTCTTGTACTTCGTCGTTCGTCCGCGTTTGGCGGCGCATCTTGCGTCGGTTTCGGAGGCTCAATGAAACACCGCATCGCCCTCTTTGCCGCGCTCGCGATTTCGGCCGTGGCCCTTTGCATCGCACCCGCATCGGCAAAAACGCTGATGATCGATCACGGCGGCACCTTCATGGGCGAAGACGTCATCGTCGCTTCGGATCAAGTCGTACGTGGCGACGTGACCGTTTTCGGCGGGAATGCGATCGTCGAAGGCGAGGTCGACGGCGACGTTACCGTCTATGGCGGAACGATCGAGGCCGCACCGGGCTCGGTCATCACCGGGCACCAGCAAGTCTACGGCGGCGAACTCAGCTCGATCGTTCCGTGGGCGGCCGGCGCGTCGTCGATCGCCGCCGACAACGCGAAGATCACCACGCTGCTGGCGTACAGCTTCGTCGTCGTGCTCATCTTTTTGATCTTTCCGGTGCGCGTGCGCACCGCGCTCGATCGCGTCGAGAAACATCCCGGGCTCTCTGCAGCGACCGGCGTCATCGCGCTGGTGGCTAGTTTGCCGATCGCGTTGCTGCTCTTCATCAGCTTTATCGGCTGGCCGCTTATCCCGCTGGAATTTGTGGCCATCGTCGCCGGCGTATTGATCGGCCAATCGGCGCTCGGTTTGCTGATCGGGCGGCGGCTCTATGAATTGATTCATCCACATGCCACGCCGTCGCCGCTGGGCGCGCTGATTCTCGGCCTGGTGATTCTGTGCGCCGCGGAGATCTTGCCGGTGGTCGGTCTGTTCGTCGTCGCGTTGGTGTGGACGATCGGGTTAGGCGCGGCGATCCTCGCGTTTATTCGTGAGACGACTTTTACGGGCGCTCACGTGGCGAGCTCAACCCCGCCGCCGAGCGGCCCGCCGATGCCGGCATAAGTTAGAAACGCAGCAGTGTGGCAATCCGCGCGAGCACCTCAAACACGACCTCGGCGGGCGCAGGCTCCTTGAATTCCGCTTTGCGCGCGCGCCAGTCAACGCTTCGAACGTGATCCGAAATCACGACGCCATGGGTTTCAATCGTCGCGGGAAGCGTCACCTCGAAACGGTAGCCCTTCCCATTACTGGAAATTGGGCACGCCACAGCTAGCCCCGAAGCTGCATTATATTCTTTGGGAGACAGCACGAGCGCAGGCCGGCGATTTGCCTGCTCGTGCCCGGCATGTGGACTAAAGTCAATCCATGCAATATCGCCGCGAGCCGGAACATAAGATCTCATTCATCGTCCCAAAAGCGCTCGCGGCCTACCGCCGGTCCCCAATCTGTCTCGGGGTGCAGGTTCTCGGGAGTGATGCCGGCGACCAATTCCTCAAGCGTGTAATGCGGCTTCGCCGGGCGGATAACCACGGCCGAATCCTCGAAGCTGATCTCCACGCGATCTCCTTCACGCAGACCGGCACTTTCAGCAATGGCCTTAGGGAGCCGCACGCCCAAGCTGTTCCCCCAGCGGTCCAGCGCTGTTTTCATTTTGTGCATAGTATATACTTTAAATATACTTCATAAGCTGCCCTTAAGCCAAGCCTTTTCTTTTTGCGGCCGCGCTGGTCAGCTGGTCGCTTGACAGACAACCTCTCAAGACTTGATAATCTTACTATATGGTAAGGAGTAAGGCGAAGATAACATCCAAGGGACAGATCACCTTGCCGCTTGCGGTCCGAGAAGCATTGCATGTGGGAACGGGAGACGTTGTGACTTTTGAAGTCCATGCGGACGGAGTGAACGTCGTTCCGGAGCATGCGCCGGACCGCTTTGCTGCGTATGCGGGAAAATACCGCGTCGGCAAGGGCAAATCGGCCGATGAGGTCGACCTCTGGCTGCGCGACCTGCGAGGCAGATAGCGACGTGGCCTACGCCGTCGATACGAACGTCATCATCGACGTTATCGCGGGCTCAAGCGAGGTGGCAAAGCAGGCCGCAGACACCCTTTGCGAACACGGTTCGCGAGCGGGGTTGATCATCTCGCCGGTTGTTTATTCCGAGCTTTACGCGCACCCGGGTTGGGGGAAAGCGGAAATCGACCAGTTCCTGCGCTCCACGGCCATCGCCATCGACTGGCCGATGAACCCGAAGGTTTGGGAGACTGCCGGAAGTGCTTTTTCCACCTACGCTCTCCGCCGAAGGCAACAACGAGACGGCTTCCCTCGACGCCTTCTGGCCGATTTCATTGTCGGAGCGCACGCCATGCAGGCCGGCTCGCTGATCACGAGCGACCGCGAGTTTTACGCCGCGAATTTTCCGACGCTCCCGCTGATCGGCCTCTCACCCGGCGTCTAGCGGGCGTTGGCCTAAGCCAAGCCCTCTCCTTTAGCGGCCAAGGCGAGTTGCCGATCGAATGTCAACAATGTCAGCTCGGGCCGGTCAGCTTTAAGCGTTTTGGCCGCCGCGAGGTGCCAGAGATCGGCTCCTCTCAACTGCCATCGCGCCGCCAGCGCGCGAATAAGCTTTCGATCTGGCACGACGTTGATCCAGCGCCACGGCCCGCTTGTCAGCGCTTCACGAGCGGCATCAACCAACTTGCCTTGTAGCTGAGACCTTGCTATAACAGCATGAATCTCTGCCCAGGCCAATGACGAAAAAAGATGCAAGCCGCCACTGCTCGCATGCCGTCTTGCCGCATCGCTGTTGTCCTCTGGAAACAGTACCGGAATTGCCGCGGAGGCGTCCCAATACGTAATGCCGCTAGGGGAGGAGGCGGTCATCGTTACGATCCTCTTGCAGCCACCGCTGCGCGATGCCGGGCGGCTCGAGCGGAATCAGAGGCGGCAAAGGCTTCTGCGTCCCCGTGGGCGGCTCGATCATTCCGGTCTCTTCCATTCTCCGCAGCCAAGACTCGAGCGCTTCGGGTTCGCTCTTAGCCGGTATTAGGCGCGCCACCGGCACTCCGCGATCGCAAATAATCCACTCATGACCCTCTTTCACGTCGCGCACGAGCGCGCTCAAGTGCTCTTTGGCATGCCGAAGGCCGGCGATTCGCCGCTTCATCCCCAAATTGTAGCGCTTGTGACCACATTGCGCAATCCGGCATTTAGGGAAGTGCCCAAAGGCAGCGGGAGAACCCCCTTTTCGGGGAATACGGCTGGCGTATGGCTACCGTCCCGCGAACCGTGCGCTTTGCTGCGCGGACCGCTCGCATGCGCGCCTCCACGATCCGTGAGATGCTCAAGGTCACACTCCAACCCGACGTCATCTCGTTCGGCGGAGGCCTCCCGGCACCCGAACTCTTTCCGACCGAAGCGATCGCCCAATGCACGCGCGAGGTGATGGACGAATACGGCGCGCGCGCGCTACAGTACACCGTCACCGACGGAATCCCCGAGATGCGCGAGTGGGTTGCAGCGCGCCTTACACGACGGCTCGAAACGCTGTTCCACGCAGATCAGATCCTGATCGTCAACGGCTCGCAGCAGGGGCTCGACCTGATCGCCAAGATCCTGATCGATCCGGGCGACCACATCGTTTTGGAAAATCCATCGTACCTCGGCGCGATTCATGCGTTCGATGCGTATCAGGCGCGTTATCTGGCGGTCGATACCGACGAGAACGGCATGGTTCCCGAATCGCTGGAACACGAGCTCGCGCACGCCGAACCGCTGCCGAAATTCGTCTATCTCGTTGCGAATTTTCAAAACCCGACCGGCCGCACGATTTCGCGCGAGCGGCGTGAGCGCATCGTGCGCATCTGCGAGCATTTCGGCGTGCCGATTGTCGAGGACGATCCGTATGGCGAGCTGCGTTTTGAAGGCGCAGACTTACCCGCGCTCGTGAGTTATCCGACGAGCGGGACGATCATCTACAGCGGCACCGGCAGCAAGATTCTGGCGCCCGGCATGCGGGTGGCGTGGCTGGCGGTTCGCGACCCGGAAGTCCACGAGAAGCTGGTGCTTGCCAAGCAAGGCGCGGATCTTCAGAGCGGAACGCTGACACAATACATTTTTGCGCGCATCGTGGCGCGGGCGGAGGAGTTCGAACGTCACGTTCGTGACATCCGGCGCGTCTATCACGAGCGGCGCGACGTCATGTACGACGCGCTCGCGGAGCACATGCCGAAAACGGTCTCGTTCAACCGGCCGCAAGGCGGAATGTTTCTGTGGGCGCGCGCCACCGGTGTCGACACGACGGACCTGCTGCAAATCTCCGCGAAAGAGAATGTGGTCTTCGTGCCGGGCGTGTCGTTCTATCCGCACTGCGACGTCACCGACGGCATGCGCCTGAACTTTTCGAACGCATCCCCGGAGAAAATCCGCGAAGGCATTCAAAGGCTGGCAACGGCGATTCGCGAAATGGCGTAAGTCGGCGGCAAAAAGTTGTCGTCCCTGAGCAAAAAAAGTTGTCATCCTGAGCAAAAAAGTTGTCATCCTGAGTTTATCGAAGGACCCCGAGCGTAGTCGAGGGGCCGAACCTAAGGAGAACATTAGTGGCTGAGAAACTGGTAACGGGAATAGCGCAATCGTCGGATCCGGGGCAACTCGAAGACGCACTGTGCAGCACGCCAAGCGTGAACTGCGATAAATTGGCGGTTATCACAAAAGACTCGCCGACGTCGGAGCACGAGGAGTCGATGGTAACCTTCATGCACGTCGGTCAAGGCCACTTAACAACGGATACGGCGCATGACGTCGTTACGGGGAGCACGGGCATCCTCACGAGCATGGATCCGAATGTGCCAAATATCAGTTCCGACAACCGCTACGTCGGATTCTTCGCCGAACCGCACATCATCGACCATCTGGCCGAGTGGCCGATTCCCCAAGACCAGATTCAAAACTACAACGATGCGCTCGAAGCCGGTCGCAGCGTCGTCACCTACAAAGCGAACATCAACGAAGCGCCGGGCGTCGAGCAAACGTTTCGCGATGCAGGGTTACGAAACGTGAAAACGTTCGAAACCCAGAAGGATTAATTAAGTAGGGGGTTGATCTCGCCTAGCCGATGCGGCGGCGCCGATGGCGATCAATGCCCAGTACTCGAGTCCAACTTTCGGATAGAGTAATAAACCGTCAAATAGTTGGTGGAAGGTCATTGTGGCAATGACCGCGATACCGGCAACGGCTAGCCGATGGTTCGTACCAGGCAGAAGAACCTTCAACGGAGTGGCGATGAGCAACAGGAAGAGGATCGCGCCGATCACGCCTTGCTCGGCCAGGATCTGGAAAAAATATCCATTCGGATGCGTTCGAACACCGGGAATAAGCGTGGCTACGAGAAGTTCGTAATTCCCCGGCCCCACTCCGAAAATCGGATGGTGCGACCACAAGACGAGCGCCGCGTGCCATAAAGCAGTGCGCGAGCCAAGGCCGCCGTTAAACGCGTCGGAAGCGCCGAAGATCCGATCGAGGGCGGGATTCGGAAAGGTGGCAGCAGCAAGGGTAGTCACGCCGAGGAAAGCGATACAAATGAGCGCCGCACTCAAAAGAATCGTCTTGTTGTAACGCGGCCACAGTTTGAGTGCGAACACGAGCGCCATGCCAAAGACGAACGCGGCAGTACCGGCGCGCGAGATCGTCAGCGCCAAAGCAAAGCTCCCCAAAGCTAAGGCCATGACAATGCCAGGAGTATACCTGCGTGCGGCTGCGGCCAATCCAACCAGCATGAGGCCGAGAAACGCGCTCAGCTGATTGGGCCCTTCCAACGGTCCGGCAATACGAGGCAGGATATGACCTTCGAATATCGTTCTCTGAACCGGCTCGACCACGGGTTGGGCCAGGGCCAGGACCGATACAATACATATGATCCAAACGAGTGTGTTTTGCAAAGCAGCGTCATCCGGATCTGTGACGTAGGCGCCGTAGGCGATCCCAAAGGCCAGCGCGTATTCGGCGAATTTCAGCGTTTCGCGAAGCGCTGCACCGTGGAATTGGGCAGTCGCCGAAGAGACGGCCATATCAGCCACGAACACCAGAAGCGCGAGGAGTATCCAGCGACCGGGCCCACTAAAGATTGCAGCGCGGAAACGCTTTTGAGCGAACATCATGATGGCCGCGAGGACGATAACGACTTTTTCCGCGCTGATGGTCGTTCCATAGATCGGCACCGGCAAAAGAAACGGCGCAACAGCCAGGATTGCCATCCAGGCATATTTTGGCCGCTTCAAGAGTAGAAGCACCAACAAAGCGGCTATGACTCCAAGGCCAATCGCATCGAAGATGACTCTCCACCGTGGCAACAGCAGGTTGGCGCTGACCGGAGACCCATCGACGTAAACGTCGCCCGTCGCGCTGCTGACGGTCGTTACGCTCTTCAACAGCACGGCGAGGACGCGTCGGTCCTGATTGAGCCCTCGCTGCGCGGGAACAAATTGCGAGCTCGATTCGAGAACGACGTGCGCGCGCCGGGGACCACCCCGATTTTCTCGGAAACGAAAGACTGCCTGGTGTTCACCAACGCCATAGCAGCATGCACTTTGTGAGATCCCGTCGGCAACGAGCGTCAGTTGGGTTGGTTTCGACCCGACGGCAAAGGGCGGGATCACGAAATCGACGACGATGCGGTCGGTGTGCGCCGGCTGCAGAAGCACGAAATCGGCGCGGGGCCGCGTCCAACAGCAGCCCGCCTCATCCTCCGACGCGTAGACGCCTGCCGGCTGCTCGATGCCGGGCGGCAGGACGGGAGCCGCGGCAGCCTGCGCCGCGCATGCTCCAAAAAGCAGGCAGACGGTAGCCATCGCTAAGCGCGAAGGAAACCATTGCGAGCCGCATAACGTTCTCCCGGCGGTGCAGACCATTCCTGAAACGCTTTCCGTCCAGACACCGACGACGACCTCTCCAAAGGTCGTCGCTATCGTCCTTAACTGGAACGGGTGGCTGGCCACGATCGAATGCGTCGAAAGTCTGCTGCGCTCGTCGCGGCCGCCCCCCCAGATCGTCATCGTGGATACCGGTTCGGTCGATGACTCGCTTGATCGAATCTGCGAATGGGCCGACGGCCTCTTAGTCCCCGAGCATCTCTCGGAGGTGACGATGGGCTGGTCTTACCGGCCCTACCCGAAGCCACTCGCCTACGCCCAATTCGACGGGCCCGCCGACGCCTTTGAAGGCACGGGTGCACCGGAAACGCCTATCGTCATCATTCGGATCGGTGAAAATTTGGGATACGCCGGGGGCAATAACGTCGGCATTCACTACGCTCTCGCACGGTTCGGCGCGGACTACGTTTGGATTCTAAACAACGATACGATTGTCGAACGGCACGCGCTCGATCGAAAGATTTCCGTCGCGGAAATGGACGAGCAGATCGGCATCGTCGGAGCAAAGCTTCTCCGCTATCAGGACCCGTCGAAAATACAAGCCCTAGGCGGAGGAAATGTTATTCCGGCGCTCGGCCTGGACTCTCAGATCGGCGCCGGCCTGGATGGCTCGCTCGCAACCACGCTGCCCATCGAGCTCGAACACGTCGTCGGCGCAAGCCTCTTTGTGAGGGCCGCGGCGATTCATTCGGTCGGACTCATGGATGAAAGCTATTTTCTCTACCGCGAAGAAACCGACTGGTGTCTCAAGATGCGCAAGAACGGCTGGAAGCTGGTTTGCTGCCCGGTGGCGGAAGTGTGGCATAAGCAAGGCGCTTCGATCGGATATAAGAGCGTCTTGCACGACTATTACTCCGTCCGAAATATGTTGTTCTTGCTCCACAAACATCATCCGCGCCAATTCCTATTGGCGTTCTTCATGATCGCCTTCCGTTCGACTGCCGCCAAAATCGCACGTTTGCAGTTGCGGCGGCTTTGGTTCGTGCTCAAAGCGTTCGGAGACTTCTTCATTGGCGTTCGAGGCCGAACGCATAGCGAACAGGAACTTCTTGCCAACCGCGACGCCAATAAGCCTGCGACGCGAAGCCCACATACGTAGCCGTTTACTGACGGATTAGGAATCCATTCGGAGCAAAGGTCCATCCGAAAGCAGCTTCCCGCTGCCGATCGTATTCATAGTCACCCGGATAATCCGTCATGTACTGGGCTAAGGCTTCAAAAGGCCCTGCCCCCCATTCCGGCAGTACAGGATGGCCGTTGATATTGCCGTCTTCGACCACCAGATAGTCGCCCGGCCGGAGCACAGGGCGGAGCGAGGTCATCTCGTCATAGACGTGCGTCTTCCCGTGGTCGCTGTCTAGGATCGCGAATGCCCGCCGCACGGTTCGCCGTTCGTTTAGCAACATTTCCTGCACCAATTTATCTGTGGACGACGCTTCGACGAAACCGATTTTGGGGCACGCTTTGGCACGCGGATGAAGCGACGCGAGAGTGACGTCGACCGAGATCACCTTGCCGCTCTCTATCTGAGACGCATTCAACACATCTGCAAAAAACAAAGCCGAGCCGCCGGCGGCAGACCCGAATTCAATGATGAGGTCCGGCCGTAATGCGAAAATGATCTCCTGATAATTCCACAAATCAAGGGGGGATTTCTGAATCGGTACGCCTACCCAGGTGCGCTGCTTCCATACGAGATTGTCGTAAAACCAGAGGTGATACGCTTCGGGTGCTTCCATACTCTGACGCTTCACACTATCGGACGTTGGACCTAAGCACCGCATAAAACTGAGCCGCCACTGTTTCCGGGGAGAAGCGCAACGCGGCCCTTCGTGCCCGGTTGGCGTACAGCTCCCACTCCTGTTTATTCTCATGCAGTCTAACGAGGGCCTCGGCGAACGACGGTACGTCGTCCGCGATCACCAGCTCGTCAGGGCCCGCAATTCCCTCGGCGCCGATACTCGTGGTCACGATTGGAACGCCCGCAGCCATTGCTTGAACGATCTTCCCCTTGAGGCCAGCGCCGAATCGAAGCGGCGCGGCAAATACACGGTGGCGGGCAAATACCGGCTCGAGATCGTCGATAAATCCCGGCACGCGCACGAGCTCGCTCGAGAGCTTCAGGATAGCGGGTGTCGGATCCGCGCCCGCCAGCGTAAGCATAATGCCGGGAACGCGTTCCCGAACTCGAGGCATGATCTCTTCGGCGAGCCAGACAGCGGCGTCGACGTTCGGTGCGTGCGCATAGTTTCCGAGGAACAAGATCCCCTGCCGGCTCTCCTGATCCGGCACGCTATCGGTGAGTGTTTCGGCTAGACCAACCACGGCGACGTCCGTTATTCCGCGTGCATGCAACGTTTCTGCTTCGTGCGAACTCGTGACGACGGTTAGATCACTTTGGCGCGCCGCATTCAGTTCGAGTTGTTCTATGTCATCGTGCCCGGTCCATCGCCCTTGAACCGTTGCCTGACGCGAAAGGCGTACGAAGTGAAGATCGACCGTATCGTAGACAACTCTTGCCTGCGGCTGGCTTGAACGAACGGCCGCAAGGTAGAGAGAAGCAACTCTCGCCCGCGACACCCACACGCAATCAAAGAGTGACCCGCGTGCGCGCAAACCGGCTAGGCTACCTTCGCCGAAACCCAAGATAACTTCGATCCCGGCCTGCTGCAGCCGGTCGCAATACGGGGCGTATGCCCGCTTGTCTAACGATCCGAAAACCACCGACCAGCCATGTGCGTGCGCAAGTCGCAACAACAAGGCTAGGCGACGCGAGCCCGCGTCGCGATCATCAAAGGGTACGTGTTCATCTAAGAACAGTATCGCGTTTGATCGAGCCGAGCGAACTATTCGTCCGCCGCGCAGCCACCGGTCCGTGAATGCTCGCGCATCGATGGGATCGACGGCCGAATCCAATTTTTCTTCAGCGAACACCATGGAAAGCGGCTGGCAAACGCAATGTAAGCCGCGCGCCCGCATTTCAAGAGAGAGATCCGCGGCCGCATAGGACGCGGACGCGAAGGTCACTTCATCCAGTGATGCGCTGCGCAACGAACTGAGGCGAACCATGAAACTTGCAGGCGATATGGACTCCACCTTTCGGAGGAATGCATAACGCGAATCGGAGACCGCGCAACCGTCGCCACAAGGCCGGATCGTGCCATCGCTGAGAATGGCTCGCCCAGCCTCGTACAGATGGCCTCCCAAAGTACAAATTCGCGAACAAACCAGTGCGGTCTCTGAATCGCTATTTAGCGTCCTCGCCAAGGCAGCGATCGCGCCCGTCGCGGGGACGAGCCGCGAATCAACCATGTAAAGATACGAGCCTCGCGCACGAGATACCGCGCCCTTCAAAGCGTGAGTAAAGGACGTCCCTTTCGAAACCGGTACCAATTGCACGCCCACGTGCATTTGCATCTCGCGTGCGATCGCCGGGTCCGCTAACACGAGAATTTCCTGTGCATTTTCGAGCTCAAGTCTGCGCAACGATTCTAGACACCGGTTAATACGCCGCCAGTCGCGATCTCCAAGGATGGCGATGCTTACGAGAGGTTGCTTCGGCGGAATAAAAACAATGGCTCGCGGACGGCCGGGAAGCCGCATCGCGTGCCGATGCGACAGCCACTCATGAAAGATGCGTCTAAAGTCGGACCACCGCGCGTCCAGACGGGCCCGTCCCCGAACAAGTGCCGCCCGCAATCCGTGGCTGCGCACGATGCGAAAGATGCGCTTCATGTTGAGCGCGGCAGGCTTCGCGGCGGTTGCGCTGAAACCTTGAAGACCGCAACAGGAGATTTCATTTGGTCACCACGCTACAATCGCTGACCGTATACTTTCGCTATCGGTGGCTCGTCTACGAGCTCGTCCTGCGTGACTTAAGCTTGCGCTACCGAGGCTCGGCTCTCGGATTTGCTTGGACGCTCTTGAACCCGCTGCTGTTCATGGCAATCTATACGCTCGTGTTTGCAGTCTATTTGCGCGTGGACATCGTGAATTATCCGGCCTTCCTGCTAAGCGGACTCGTACCGTGGTCCTGGCTTGCCGGCGCGCTAGGACAAGGTACGAGCTCGATCGTTGACGGTCGCATGTATGTCGGAAAAACCTTGTTTCCGATGCAGATTCTCGTTATCGTTCCAGTGCTCTCAAATGGCATCAACTTCATTTTTTCGTTGCCGATCCTGTTTCTATTTGTGATTGTCCTTCACGTGCACCTGGGACCTTCGCTTGTCATGCTTCCCCTAATCATTCTCATTCAAGGCGCAATGGTGCTCGGAGCGGCTACCCTCGCTGCCACGTTTAATGTATTCTATCGCGATCTTCAGCAATTGATCTTGTACATACTGACTGTGCTCTTTTACATGACGCCGATTTTCTACATCCCGTCGCTCGTGCCCGAAAAATTCCAATTTCTGATAGTCTGGAATCCGTTTGCGGCGCTCATCGCATGTTACCATGCAATATTGTACGCGGGCACATTTCCCAGCATCAACGATCTTGTATTCTCGCTGGTCTTCTCGATCTTACTCCTCGGAGTTGCGCGGGGGTGTTTCGTGCGCTACAGAGAGGCATTCAGCGAATACGTATGATAGACGCCATTCGTGTAGAAGGTCTCTGCAAGAGCTTTCGCTATCCCACGATTCCTAAGCGGGCGACTCTCAAAGACATGGTTGTACGCACCATGCGATTGCGGCGCGGGGTTGCCGTGGTCGAGGCCCTAAAAAACGTCACTTTTTCCGTGGAGCGGGGCTCAACGCTCGGAATCATCGGCCGAAATGGCTCGGGAAAGTCCACGCTAATGCGGATCCTCGCGGGTATTTTGAAGCCCGACGCCGGGCTCGTGGAAACCGCCGGCATGGTGGCACCGCTTCTTGCACTCGGCGGGGGCTTCCACCCGGACTTGAGCGGCCGGGAAGGCGCGCGCATCGAGCTGTTCACGCTCGGAATGGACCCGGCGCAAGTCGACCGGCTCATGGATCAGATCACCGCTTTCTCCGAGATCGGCGACTTCATCGACGCACCGGTGCGAGTGTATTCCGCGGGGATGCTGATGCGCCTCGCCTTTTCCGTGGCGATTTGTGTCAATCCGACCGTCCTGCTGTTGGACGAGATCTTAGCCGTCGGCGATGAAGGTTTCGCCCGCAAATGTCACGAGACGATACTCGATTTTCGGGCCCGCGGAAAGACGATCGTCATTGTAACGCACGCTGCCGAAATCATTGAGTCCTGGTGCGATACGGCCCTCTGGCTCGACCGCGGCGAGGTCTCGGGCCTAGGCGATCCGCACACCGTTGTTGCCGCGTATCATGCCTTAACCGGCCAGAGCTTGCCTGAACCTGCCCAATATCCGTTTGATCTTCCAAAAACGGCTGGATTGCACGGTGTCGATTAGGAGCGTCAGCCTTTCGTTCTCGGCTTGAGTCGACGCTAAGAAAAGGTTCGTCTGAGCGAACAGCCGGTTCTGCGTTTCATTGAGCCGCTGTTGCACTTCGCTCGCGGCCTCATGGGCCGATGCCAGCTTTTGCTCAAGACCTGCCTTCACGTTTTCAAGCGCGGCCAACCGCTTCGCAGCTTCCGTCTGCTCCGCTTCCAGCGCCGCGATGCGGTCGGTTGACTGCCCGAGTTCCGAGTCGCGCGTCTTCAAGACCTGTTGTACCTGTCCGATTTCGTTTTCGAGATCGGCGATTCGCGCAACGGCGTGCTCGACTTCCGAATCGCGTGTCTTCAAGACCTGTTGTACCTGTCCGATTTCGTTTTCGAGCGACGCAATATGCTTGACGGCCCCCTCGACTTCCGAGTCACGCGCTCTTAAAGCTTCTTGCGCCTTGGCCATCTCTTCGTGCGTCTCTTGCATCATGGAAGATAGGTTTGCGAGTTCTTCCTCAAGCGTGCCGATACGCGCGCTGCTCTGAGCGAGGGTTTGCTGCAAGCGTTGCGCCACCAGCGATTGCTGGCGAGCCATCACGCTCGAGCTGTCACGCTGAACCTTGACGGACTCAAGCTCGTCTTTAAGTGAGTCCAACTCGCTCTGCAGAGCCTCCATTGCGGAAACTTTCGAACGGAGGCCGTCAATCTCGCGAGTGAACCCCGCTGCGGCTTCGGTGTGAGCCGCTTCGCGTTCGATCGACAGCTGTCGCAGTTCCGATACGAGCGCCGCAAGGCGGGCGACCTCGGCTTGGGCAGCAGGAAGCTCCACGGCGACTTTCTCGCGCCACGTATCGCGGTCGGCAGCCAGAGCCTCGCGCTCTGCGGCCCGCGTCTGCAGTTCCGAAAGCAGCCGATCGCGCTCTGCTAATAATGCGGCATGAGCTGCGTCGTGCTGCTGCGCGCGCGCCTGCAGATCCGATGCAAGCGCCGCAAGGCGGGCGACCTCGGCTTGGGCAGCCGGCAATTCCGCGCTGACTTTCCCGCGCCACGTGTCGCGATCCGCGGCCAGGGCTTCGCGCTCGGCCGCCCGCGTCTGCAGTTCCGAAAGCAGACGATCGCGTTCGGCTATCGCTTCGGCATGTGCCGCCGCAAGGCGGGTAACCTCGGCCTGGGCAACCGGCAATTCCGCGCTGACCCTTGCGCGCCACGTATCGCGATCGGCGGCCAACGCTTCGCGCTCCGTCACGCGCTGCTGTAATTCTGATTCCAACGCTTCGAGTCGCGCCTTATCCGCCTGCAGCATCGGCTCTTGATTTTCCGCCTTTACCGCTACAAGCAAGTCGGTTTGCCGCTCGATCAGGCTTTGCGCGCGAGAAAGCTCCGTATTGACTTTGATGTATTGTTTGGTAATTGCTCGCAGCTTGGCCTCGTCGGTCAATGGGAAAGCTTGAATGATGTATTGAAGCGTATTGCTTTCCGGATCGCGCTGAATCTGCGCAATCGTCTCTTCAGGGAATTCATCTCGCGATACGGCCGGAACCGCTGACAGCTCCGAGGTGTTGTCGAACACGTCAACCTTCGTTCGATCAATGTGCCGGATCTCGTAACCTGCTTCCAGGAACAGCTCCTCGATGGTTTTTAAAGTAAAAAACCTCAGGTGAGTTTCGTCGAGGATGCCCAGTTCGCGATAGTCGAAGTTACCATTCAGCAGCGCTAGGCGAATTGCGCCGTGGGCAACATTTGGAATCGATGCAACCACATATCCATCCGCGCGTAGCAGCCGCCGCGACTCATCGAGAATATCCGCCGGGTTCCGTAAGTGCTCCAGGATGTCGCCGAAAACGATGACGTCGAAGGTCTTGCCCTCGACCGCTTCCGCCAAGGGCGTAAAATCGAGATCGGCAATGAATACTCGGCTGCAGTACTTCTTCGCCTCTTCGACCACATCAGGATTCACGTCAATGCCGGTGACATTGCAGTCGTGCGCGGACATCAGTTTAGCGAAATAGCCCGTCGAGCAGCCTAGGTCGAGCACGTCTTTGCGACGGCCTACTCGCTGCAGCATGAAATAGAGGCTGGAATTTTGGTCGAGGGAGCTTTCGTCTAAATCGAGCTGCCCCGCGGTGTAATCCTTGAGCAGAATTTTTGGAATTGACGGCATCAATCACTCCAAACAGCCGGCTGCGGCGGGCAACACAAAATCCCCCGATCTTTTTTACCGGCGCAAATCCAAGGACCTCCAGCCTCGCGAGCCGCCGAGTTAGCGGTCGGGGTTATCGCAAGGTCATGGAGGCCGTGCCTTGAGTGCTCGTATTTCTTATTGAAGCGTTATCGTCGTCGATTGTCCGATCCCATGGTAGGATTTGCCGTCCTTGCTCAGAGCTACAACCTGTATGGTGTGCGGACCCGGGCGAAGGCCAGCAGTCGGAATTTCGGCGTGCCAGTAGCCGCAGCGTATGAGGCCCGGCGCGTTGAGCGCGTGCGCAACATCGGGCCGCCGCATGCCATACGAGGCCGAAGCGTTGACCACCCGTTTCGAGTCGATGACGAAACCGATCCCTGCCACCGGAGCTTTCGACTCCATGTCCGCCACCCAGCCGTTCGCGTAAATGTCGCACCCGGTTTGGAACTGCGTGGATGTCGTCGGGAAGTTGGGGTCGGGGAGAAGCGCGTCGATAGCGCCCGAATAAAGCCCACCTTGAGCCGGTCTGATGCCGCGTATGATCGTTGACTGGTTCGGTTCCGGGGAATGGCAGATCGCCACCGGTACGGCCGTCGCCGTAGCGCTCGCCGTCGCAGGCGGCTGCTCCGAGGTCGCTCGGCTCGAGAAAGGCCAGAAGAGGCCCATCAGAAACGCGATCACAATCGCGGTTGCCGCAACGTCTGCCCGGTACTTTTCGGGAGAATTGAAAAACCGCTGTCCGAGAAATCGCATGATCGAGAAAATGACGACGATCCAGATAACCGTGAAAAAGGTGTCAAGGGCGCGCACTATTACTCCTTCCGTATTGACTTGGACGAGGAAAAAACATGAATGCTACCCCGCAAAGCGAGATAAGGGAGACCAAAGCGCCAGCCGCAAACGAGCGCGGAGCATAACGATATTCAATGGTGTGCCTGCCGGGCGGCACCACGACCCCGCGAAACAGGTAGTTGGCCGCAAAGATGGGCGTGCTGCGACCGTCGATCGACGCCTGCCAGCCGGGAAAATTCGTGTCGTTGAGAACGGCGAATGCCGTACGGTCGGTCGCGACGGAAGCTTTGATGAACGTGGCAGTATATTGCTGAATATCTCCTGCGCGCACCGGTGAGCGCGAGTTCTGCGCAAGAGCCGAAAAACTCGGATCGCTTCCTTCTACGACGACCTCTGAATAGAGATCGAAGCGTTCGCTGGTGAGTTCTTTCAAAGCGCCGGCTCCGTTACCAACTTGGACGATCCGCGCGAAAAGCGAGAGGCGCGGAAGCGGAAAGCGATACTCGAAAACTTTAACGCCATTTGATTCAAAGGACTTTCGATACGCATCGATTTTGCGGTAGTCAGGCGAGCGCGTTATGTCTGTGTCCGTTAGGACGTAATGAACCGAGGAGAGCGCAAAAAATTGCTGGCTTTGCCGGGAAGTCACGTCGTCCCCCAGACCGATGAAACGGTCGGTCAGTTCGTTTCCGCCGGGGCCATTATCCGACATGAACGAGCGCACGAACGCCATCGATCGTTTCGGAAAGAGTCCGTTGAGAGAGCGCACATCCTGCAATTCAAACGCCTCGCTCCATTGCGGATACAGCAACCCATTTTGCCCATACAGGCGGCCGTAGTCTGTCATGTGCGTTTTTAAATACCGAATGTACGGGGCGCCGAATAACGGCGAAGCGGCTTGCGGCGGCGGCTCGTTGACCACGTAGAGCATGGGCACGATGTACGCCGCGAGCGGCTCGAGCAAGACCAAGGCCAAAGCGCTTAAGGCGAAGCTCGAATATCTGATTTTGCCGGCGTAATACGCTGCTGCGCCGGCGGCTGCCAGGGCGAGAAATACCAGGGCAACCGAGAATGCGAAGATGTAGTAGTCTAAGGTTTCTTTTGGTTGAAGCGCCGCCTGCCGGTTCTCCCCGACAGCTCCCGTCAGAATGGCCAGAGGAATGAGCCCAGCGAGCCACAGCGCTCCGGGCGTGACGCGTTTTTCGCACAGGCGCGAAACGCCGAAGCCAGCTAGAAGAGCAACGCAGCAGCCGATAATCGCCTCTCCGTACTTGTCGAAAATGACCACTCTGAGAACAGGGAGCAAGCCAATCCAGTTGATGAAAAACAGGCCGAAACGTTTTCCCACAAAAGCAATTGCCGCCGCACCCAGGATGAGGATAACCGGCGTGCTGTCATCACTGCGCCGTCTCAAGAGGTCCTGGACGCTCGAGAACAGTCCAACCAGCGCAAAGAACAGCGCGCTGCACGCAAAGAACCCCTTTGCCGCGATAAAACCGAGCGAGCGTGAATACAGCGGCGCAAGGTACCCCGCCAACCCCGACCACGTCAGCGGTTCGGCTACGAGACCGTCGCCAGAGCCCAAATGAAGGTTTGACGATATCGGGAAGTATTCCAAAAGCGGAACGACCAGTACGGCGGAAATGCCGAGACCCGTGATTGCGCCCAAAAGAACGTACGGCGTAAAGGCGCGCCATCGTGCGCGCAAGGACGGAGCACTAAGAACCCGCGCAATGAAGTACGCCGTTCCAAACACGAGCGCCAGCGTCGTCGACTCGGGCATGCCGCCCAGGATGACGCAGCCCACGACAAGCGCGAGAACTCCCGACCAAAGCAGTTTGGGACGGCGCATGACCAGTTCCAAGCCGTAGAGCAGCGCCGGCACCAGCATTTCGACGCTCAGATGCGGCATCGTAAGGTAGTACCAGAAGTAACCGGAAAACATGAACGCGACTGCGCCGGTCAGCGCCGGAATCGTTCGCAAGAAGAGCCGCAAAAACAGCAGCGCAAAGACGCCGCCGGCGAAGATTCTCAGGGCAACGTAAATATTGTAAGCTTCGGCGCTCGACCAGAAAATCGGAATCCAGGCGAAAGGCGAGTACGGCTGAGATTCGGCATCGGCTGCAAGCGGAACGCCGTATGAATTATAGGGATTCCACAGCGGCAGCTCTTTCTCGCCTACGATGATATTGTGCTCGGCCGCGAACATCGGCTCCAAATACCAAGAAGCAGCGCCGGGATCGAGCGCCGCCATTTCCTGATATCTGGAAGGCGCGGCGGGCAGCGAGCCCGTCGGATATAAGCTTGGCGTGTGGTCGATGCTTTCTTGGAGCGATCGTCCGGCCCAAAGATACGGAAAAAAAACGACGTTCACGATAATGAACAGCACCGCTACGCCCAAGAGCGTCGCTCGCGGTCCATCCTCCCGCACCGTGCGACGAAGGTTTCCGAACACGCTTATAATTTGCTTGTACTCCGGGCGGCTGATCTCAGAGTTTACCGCATCGCTGCAGTTTTGACATCGATTCCGGCGCATTCGTCAAGAGCGGAGCTCGGCATACCGCGCAGCAATAACGCTTGACTTCTGCAGACGTCACAAGGCGGCTCCAGCTCGCAGCAAAGGTTCGTTTTCGTGGGGTTTGAGCTGGCGCTGCGCTACACCTTCTCGTGCAATCAGCCTTTCAAGCGAAGATCCTCATCAATCGCCGCGAGCATGGCGTCCTCGTAACACGGCTCCACCGTCTCGGTTTGTGCAGGAGCCGCCTCGGCGACCGTGGCGAGTTTTTCGCAAGCCAAGCCGAAATAGTTGAGAAAGAACGAACGCATGACCGCCGCTACCACGGCTTTGGTGACCGTGCGGCCCGCTTCATCAAAGAATGGCGGACGAAAGTCGTTGGCCGGTAAATGCGAACTGCTCACGTCGGCCGCAGTCGACGAATCGAGACCTCGTCACTGGGTCTTTTTTTAACTTCTCAGTAGGAAGCGACGGGTTGATGTTGTCATTCGTTATTCCGTGTTTCAACAAACACGCGAATATCGTCGTCGTAGACTACTGCAGCACCGACGGCACGCGCGAAGTCGTGCGTGCATTCGTACGCCTCCGAGTTTGAACCAATCCTCCTAGGCACATACAGCCCAAAACGAAGACTGAAGCAATAGAGATAAAACCACCGATAGCAAACGACCGCGGAGCATAGCGGAACTCGACGACATGCGTACCGGAGGGTACGACAACTCCGCGAAACAAGTAGTTCGCAGAGAAAATGGGGGCGCTGCGTCCGTCAATCGAGGCTTGCCAACCCGGAAAATTCGTATCGTTGAGAATCACCAGCGCTTTGCTGTTCGTCGTCACCGAGGCTTTGACGTACGTGGCCGTGTATTCTTGAATGTCCCCAGCCCTCACCGCCGAGCGCGGACTTTGCGCGAGGCCGGAAAGATCCGGATCGTTGCCTTCCACGACAACCTCGGAATAGGGATCGAAGCTGTCGCTCGTGAGCTCTCGCAATGCGCTAGTCCCGTCACGGACGTCGATGGCGCGGTGGAAGACCGACAGTCGCGGCAGCGGCGAACGAAATCGGAACATCCTTCTACCATATCGTGCCGCCGTTGTGGACGTTTCGCCAAAGACGTCAATTTTGCGATAGCCTGGCGAGCGCGTAAGGTCGGTACCAGTTAGAACGTACTGAACCGATGAAAGCGCGAGGAACCGCTGGCTCTTTGCGGTGGTCAGATCATCGCCGATACCGGTGAACTGATCGCCGGAGTCGCGATTCGATATAAAGGAATGAACAAACGGCAAATATCGATCGGGATAAAAACCATTCTTCCCACGAACATCCTCTAATTCAAACGCTTCACTCCATTGCGGGAACAAAAAATTCTGCTCCCCGTAAAGTCGATCGTTATCTGCCAGGTGCGATTTCAGATAGTCGACATAGGGCGCACCGAGCAAAGGCGAGGCTGACTGCGGCGGCGCTTCGTTGACTACGTAGTACATGGGTACGATGTATGCGACCATCGGTTCCAACAAGACCAAAGCCAAGGCAGTTACGGCCAGGCGAGCGTACCTGAACCTTCCGGCGTAAAATGCTGCCGCGGCTCCAACCGCTAATCCCAGGAAAAGCAGAGCCATTGACACGCTGAAGATGTAGTAATTGATGGCCTGGGGAGTTGAGGCTTGCCGGCTTTCCGTCGCCGCTCCGGTGAGAATGAAAAGGGGTATCAGCGCCGCGAGCCACAATGAGCCGGGCGTCGCGCGCTTCTCGCCTAAACGCGAGAGCCCAAACCCGGCCAGAAGCGCCACGCAGCATCCGATGATGGCCTCCTCATATTTGTCGAAGATGATTTGTCGAAGAATAGGTAGCGCACCAAGCTCATTAATAACACCTGCGCCGAAGCGTTTTGCGAGTAAAGCGATCGCAGTAATCCCGAGAATGAGGATGACCGGCGTACTATCTTCGCCCCGGCGCTTGATGACATCATGGACACTTGAGAAAAACCCGATGAGCGCAAAAAACAGCGCGCTGCATGCAAAAAAACCTTTCGCCACCTGCAGATAGTGCGATGGGAGATCGAAACCTAACGATCTCATGTAAAGCGGCGCCAGGTACTCGACCAAACCCGACCACGAAAGAGGCTCAGAGATCAGGCCGAAACTAGAAGCAGAGTGACTGTTCGAAGAGATCGGCACGTATTCCAAAAGCGGGACGATCATCACAGCGGAAATGCCGACGCCGACCAACGTGCCCAAAAGGACGTAAGGCAGAAACGCTCGCCATTGCGAGCGAAGGGACGGCGTGAAAAGGGCTCGGGCAACGAAATAGACTGCGCCGAACATGAATGCAAGAGTGGTCGACTCGGGCATTCCGCCTAGGATCAGGCCGGCTACTACGAGCGCGACAATGGCCGATCGCAGAAAGCCTGGGCGTCGCATGACGCGCTCCAAGCTGTAAAGCATTGCAGGTAGCAATACCTCGACGCTCAGATGCGGCATCGTAAGGTAGTACCAGAAGTAACCGGAAAACATAAATGCCGTGGCGCCCACGAGCGCCGGGATAAATTGCAGGAACAATCGCAGAAATAAAAATGCAAACAGCCCGCCGACAAAAATTCTGAGGGCGATGAAAATGTCGTACGCTTCGGCGCTTGACCAGAAAATCGGGATCCAGGCGAACGGAGAGTACGGCTGAGACTCGGCGTCGGCTGCAAGTGGGGCGCCGAATGAAGCATATGGATTCCATAACGGCGGCTCTTTCTGGCCGACGATGATATGATGTTCGACCGCGAACATCGGCTCCAGGTACCACGCGGCCGTACCGGGGTCGAGGACGGGAGTTTCCACATAACGGGATGTTGCTGCTGGGCGGCTTCCCGCACCATAAAGGCTAGGGAGATTCACGCTTTCTTGAAGCGTTCGATCTCCCCAAATAAACGGAAAGAAGGTAACGTTGACAATGACGAACAGTATCGCCACGCCAAGCATGGTTGCGCGTGACCCATCTTCCTGCGCTGCGCGACGAAAATATCCCAACATATTTACACCTCACTCCGAAAGGAACGAAGGCCGCTCGACCCCAGGAGGCATGGGCGCCGCTACGGCGCGAAGCCCACGTCGAAGGCGCTCCTTCTAGCGTAGGAGAGGCGGGACCCTACCGTCTATGATACGAAGCATAGAGTTATGTCGGAGATACCGCGGCTAGCGTTCTCACGAATCGAGTGTATAAACTGGAAGCATGTTACGCGGGGCCGCGCATTCGATTCCCCCGCCGCTTCTCCTGCGCGGTGATTGAATAGAATCTCCGCCTCTCTCATACGACGATCGGGAAACCTCGCACGTCGGCCACCATTTTTTGCAGCCTTCTTAAGGATCGCACCACCTGATGTTGTCATTCGTTATCCCATGTTACAACGAACAGCGTAATATCGGTAAGGTCATCGCGGAAATCGATGCTGCGGCAGCCGATGCGCCCGTTCCAAGCTACGAAATCGTCATTGTAGACGACTGCAGTACCGACGATACGCGCGACGTCGCGCGTTCCATCGCGCGTGGGAGATCCGACATCGTGCTCGTATGCAATGCGACAAATCTCGGCTTCGGCGGCGCATACAAAGCAGGCGTAGAGCACGCCAACGGCGCCTATGCGATGATGATCCCCGGCGACAACTCACATCCCAAAGAAGGGATCACGCCGATCTTACGCTGCGCCGGAGAAGCCGACATCATTATCCCGTATGCCGCGAACCCGCAGGCCCGGGATTTCGCGCGAATAGTGATTTCACGCTCCTTTACTTGGCTGGTCAATAGCCTCTTCGGACTCGATGTGCCGTATTTTAACGGCACCGTTCTTCACAAGACGGAACTCTTACGATCGATCACGATCAAGACGAACAGCTTCGCTTATCAGGCTGAAGCGCTAGTGAGGCTGATCCGGCGCGGCGCGACCTACAAAGCGGTGCCGGTCACGATCGCGGAGCGTGCGAATGGCCGCAGCTCGGCGCTGCATCTCAGAAATGTCATCCAGGTCGGCCAATGTCTTGCCGTGCTTCTCGTCGACGTCTATCTGAGGCATCGCGAGGGCAGCCTAAACAACCAATCCGTCTAAGACGACCACCGAACTATAGTTGCGTTGACGTGAAAAGTCTTTGGAGCGACGAGGAAGCGCGGCGGCACACCGGCGACCTTGCGCAGCGCGTGTACTCGTCTCGCTTGCTGGGCGCGGAGCCGTCCCTGGTGTTGCATGGCGGCGGAAATACGTCCGTCAAGGGTCGCGTGACCAACGCCTTCGGCGACGAAGAAGACGTCGTCTTTGTGAAAGGGAGCGGCTGGGATCTCGCGACTATCGAAGCGGCCGGCTTCTCCCCCTGCCGGTTAAATCATCTGATACGTTTATCACAACTCGAATCGCTTTCTGACACGCAGATGTCCATTGAGTTCAAGAAAAGCTTGACGGATATCTCGGCGCCCGCGCCGTCAGTTGAGGCTCTCCTCCATGCTATTCTGCCGGCGCGTTTCGTCGACCACACGCACGCCGATGCATTTCTCACGGTGAGCAACACCCCGCACGGAGAGAAGCGCCTCCGGGAGATTTACGGCGAGAGCGTCCTCATCGTTCCCTACACTATGCCAGGCTTCAAGCTCGCAAAACGATGCGCCGAACTTTACTCGGCGCAGAGTCGATCGAATACTATCGGCATGTTGCTGATGGGGCATGGCCTCTTCACGTTCGGAGAAACGGCGAAACTCTCATATGAGAGGATGATTGAGCTCGTCACCTGCGCCGAAGATTATTTGAAACGATGCGGCGCCTGGAGCGTGCCCCTTGCCGGGCCCGATGGTTCGGGAAAGCCGCGGACAGAAGCCAAGGCAGAACGGGCGGAGATCGCGGCGCTCCGCAGAGCCATGTCCGATGTCGCCGGCGGGTCGCTGATCCTCAGCGTCCATCCTGACGCCGAGGCGCTTTCCTTTGCGCGTCGATCGGATCTCCACGATATAGCTCTGCGAGGACCCGCGACGCCCGACCATTCTATCCGCACCAAGCGCGTCCCGATGTTGGGGCGCGATGTTGCCTCGTACGCGGCCGATTACCGCCGATACTTTGCCGAGTATGGCGATGCAAGCCTCACGATGCTCGACCCTGCGCCGAGAATCATCCTCGACGGCGAGCTTGGTCTGTGCGCGAGCGGGCGCACTGCGGATGACGCGATCGTCGCCGGAGACATCTATCGTCACACAATGGAGATTATCGCGCGCGCGACCGTTCTGGGCGGCTGGCAGCCTCCGGCTGCACGAGACATTTTCAATGTTGAGTATTGGGATCTCGAACAGGCGAAACTGCGCAAAAGCGTCTCGCCCGCGCCCTTCACCGGCGAGATTGCAGTGGTGACCGGAGCCGCCTCGGGCATCGGCAGGGCGTGCGTCACTTCGCTGCTAGAGCGCGGTGCCGCGGTGGTTGGCTTGGACGTCTCGCCGGATATTCGTCAATCGCACGATCGCAACGACTACCTCGGCCTTGAATGCGATGTAACGAGCGAACAGCAAATTCGTGAGGCGCTCGACGAAGCTGTGCGCGCGTTCGGCGGGGTGGACATCCTGATTTTGAATGCCGGCATTTTCCCCAAAAGCTGTCCGATCGCCGAATTGCCCAGTGATGCGTGGCGCAAAACCCTCGACGTCAATCTCGATGCCAATCTTGTGCTCATGCGCGATTGTCATCCGCTACTCGCGCTCTCGCAACGCGGCGGGCGTGTCGTCATTATTGGTTCCAAGAACGTTGCCGCGCCGGGACCCGGGGCGGCGAGCTACTCGGTCTCGAAAGCCGCCTTGCAGCAGTTAGCCCGCGTCGCCGCACTGGAGTGGGGAAAAGACGGCATTCGCGTCAACGTCATCCACCCAAATGCAGTCTTTGATACCGGCATCTGGACCCACGAAGTCTTGGCCGCGCGGGCCGCATCGTATCAGTTGAGCGTCGATGAGTACAAGACTAACAATGTGCTGGGAGTGGAAATTACGAGCCGCGATGTGGCGGAGCTTGCCGCAGAAATGTGCGGTCCGGTATTCTCAAAAACTACCGCCGCCCAGATTCCGATCGACGGCGGTAGTGAGAGAGTGATCTAATTTAAACAAACGCGAGGTGCGGCGGCATCGGCCCAGCCGGCGTCGAGAGATCGATCTCGCCCTTCTGGTAGGCATCGAGTGTTTCGTTGACCTTGTGTTGGAGGCAGAGCGACCCGCACATTGATTGCGCGTTGAACTCCGGGCCGGCCAAGTAGTTCATCACTTCCCAATAGCGATCGCTTGACCAGAGCTCCTTGAACCGCGTGTCGACGATGTTTCCGATGTGAAACTTCTTGTATCGCTCGTTGAAGAGCATGCCGCAGGGCGCAACCAGTCCCGAGCCCGAGATTTGAATCATGAACGGCGGTCCGTAACAACGTTGGTACGAACGCAGCCCATCGGCTTCAATCTTCGACCATTTGACGACGACCTTGTACCCTTCGTCGGAAAGTGCTTCGGCTTCGTGGAGCTTCTCGTAGAGCGGCCGGTATCCTGAATAGTCGACGCCGAGATCCCCGTCCTCGTTGTCGCTGCAGTGCTTGATAACAAGGTAGTCGGGGCGCAGTTCTTTCCCCAGCCTGGCGAGCGGCAGAATCTGATCCTCGTACTGCGGCATGAGCACCATCTGAAGGCCAATCGTGACCGGCAGATTGTCGCGGCGCTTGATTTCGACCATGTCGCGAATGTTTTGACATACGCGGTCGAACCAGTCTTCCTTAACACCCATGATCTCGGCGTACCGCGCTCGCTCCCCAGCCGAGATATTGATTCGTATATACGTCAAGCCGGGAAGAATTTCTTCGAGTTTGCGGCGCGTCAACACGAAGCCGTTTGTCCCACTCGCCATCGAAAGCCCGAGTTCGTGGCCTCGAGTTACCGCATCGACGAACACCGGCGAGATCGTGCTCTCGCCGTCGGAGACGAGGCTGATCCCCTTGACGCCGATCTCGGCACAATCTTCAAGGAAATCGTATATGACTCGTTTGTCGATGACCTTGCGATCGTTTTCTTGGAGCATCGCGTAGCAAAAGTGGCAACCGTAATTGCACGAGCGGGTGAGCGCCATGTCGATCGTGATCGGGGCGATGCGTTCCCCACGTTCCCAGGCCTTGACCCGGTCCATATGCCACGCGATTTTGGTCCCGTCGAGGATCAGTTCCGCGTGATCGGTCATTCCACTCATCAAAGGCTCCTAGAGGCGCCGCAGCTTGCTGGCATCCTTGAGCTCTATCGAGAAGAGCTGCAAGGTCGGTTCGAGCTGGCGGCGGAGAATACGCTCGACGTCCATGAGGATTTTTGGTTTACGTTCGACTTCGACCTGCTCCCTGAAGACGACCGTTACCTTGACGTGCATTTCAATCTCAACCACGCGGATATCGTCGACCTGCAATCCGACGTGGCTGGCGGCTTCGCCTATGGCGCGTTGCAGCTGGGCGAGCTTCTCGTCGCGGCCGAGCGCGATCCAGCCGGCGGCGGCCCGGGGGCTTGAGGTATTGCGGCCCGGCGCGTACCCGGTCGCGGCAGCGTACGCCTCTGAAATCTCGCGAATCAGCGCTAACGGAAGGCTAAAGATTGGGTCGGCGTTCTCGGGGAGAGCGATTCCCGGGACCGGCCGCTGGCCGCTGCGCATCTGCCGTTCAAGCTGTTGCACCGAGTGATCGCTCGCCTCCTGAATCGTCAGTCCCGGCAAGAGCGCGCAGAACGTGTCGAGCACGGCCCGGTCAGGCCGAAGCGTCGTGCCTTCGTGCGCTGCCGCGGTAATCGTGTGGTGGCTGTCGACTGCTACGGCGAGCGTGATACCGTTTTGCCCTGCAGCGAACCGCGTATGACCGTAGGGCACCTCGAGCGACCCCTCATGAGCGATCTTTCCGGCAGCGATCAAGACGGCATCGCGATAGGCTTCACCGACCGACGCGAACCAGTCGCCGGTGCTCCGAGCAGCACGGACTGTTTCGTTAGCGCCGCCGCCGATTTGAGTGACCGAGACCATTAGGGCCTCGCCTTCCTTTTGAATCTCAACCGTCCCAAGCAAGGCTGCAGCTTTCCGAAAGGCTTCGGGGTCGAAAACTGCCGCGGTCTGCGCGCCGACGCGCAGGAAGAGCTCGCCTAGTCCCGTGATCTCAGCTGCCTCGACCATGTTGAGAATGCTCTTGGTCGGATCGTCATCAGGCACCCAGATCTCGAGCGCGCCCACCGATTGATGGTGGCGAAGGATCTTGGCAAGCGACGCATTGTAGTCGTTCACGAGCTGCTCGTAATCCAAGACTTCGCGCGCGATCCCGTTATCGATCATTATCGCTTTCTCATCAATTTGGCTGCGCGGAAAAGCCCGCGATTATAATGTTGCAGTGGTTTGTCTCCCACACTCCGTAACGATCTCTCTCTTGAGAACGTCCGCATTCGACGCTTGGTTGCGGTTTCCGGCTTTTTCTCGGCCCGAAGCTCCAGCAGCGGGCGCATGCCGGGTTACCGCGGACCGCTCACTTCAGGCCCGCGAGCTGCATCATCTTGATATTGAAATACTTCGGGTCGCTCATGGAATCCGGGATGAGCCCGCCCTCGAAAGCCCGGCAGAGATCCGCGACCGCCGCCCGGATGTCGCGCCGCGGACTGAAACCGAGCTCGCGCTTAATCCGGTCGGAGTTGATCCGGTAGGATCGATGATCGTTGGTCGGCTCGACGGTTATCGCAACGTCCGTCCCGACGACGCTGCGCACATCCTCGGCGATCGCGCCGATAGTCTGATTGAAATACCCCGCGTTGTACACTTTTCCGTCGATCAGTTCGATCGGCGCAGAGACCGTTTGTACGTACAGATCCGTCATGTCCTCGATATGGATGTTCGGCCGGACTTGCTTCCCGCCGAACACCCGGATGACTCGCTGGTTCACGGCATGATTGGTCAGGATGTTGACGCTCAGATCGAGCCTTAGCCTCGGCGCGTATCCGCAGACCGTTGCCGGGCGAAGGATTAGAACGGCGAAACCGGGTTCGCGCGCGTCCAGCAACACGTCCTCGCACATCGCCTTGAATTTGGAGTAATCCGTCAAAGGTTCCAGACTCAGATTCTCGGTTACATGCTCTTCCTGTTTGACGCCGTAAACGCTCGAAGAGGAGGCGTAGACAAAGCGTGTAACGCCGGCGGCCTTCGCCTCCTGGACCAATCCGGGAAAACAGTCATAGTTAATCGACTTCCCGAGACCCGGGTCGAGTTCGAAACTGGGATCGTTCGAGATGCACGCCAAATGTATGACGGCGTCCACGCCCTGCACTGCCCCGCGAACCGCTGCCCGATCGCGCAAATCGGCTCGAATCTCCGAGAGTAGCGGGTTGCCGCGCACGCCGGCCAAAGGCTCTTCGCCGTAGAGATACAAATCGAAAACGCGCACCGCGTATCCCGCGTCAAGCAACTTTGGAACCAGTCTGCTTCCGACGTATCCGGCGCCTCCGGTAACCAGCACCGTTCGTGGCTCGTGACTCATCCTATCCTCTCGCTTATTTGAGCAGCGCTTCGATGAATTTGTAGGTCGCGATCCGATCCACTGCGCTCCGGTTCCCGACGATCTGCGCGGCTTGCGCTCCGATGACGTTTGCGATGAACACGATCATAGGGCCGGGAAGCCCCGATGCTGCCATCGGGGCGGTCCAAGAGAGCACCGCATCGCCGGTACCGACCCGATCGGTGACCGACTGGGCAAATGCCGGCCCGCTCGACCAGCCCTCGCCCTCGCGGTAGAACAAGGCGCCCAGTTTTCCGCGCGTGACCAGCGTGCTCTCGTTGTGAATGCGATCCACCAGCGCCAAGATCAGCGGCTTGATGTCGCCGAGGCGCGTGCGCGAGTCCGAGCGCAACTCGCCTTGATTGGTGCACACGAAATCGGCTCGCGAATAGCGCGAGATGGTATGGTAGCCGATATTCGCCGCGTTCTGCTGCGTGTTGACCGCCAGGAAACGAGCCTTGGATTGCAAGACGTCTATGGCTCTAGGCGTAAAGATCCCGTGCCCGAAATCAGCAGCCACAACGAGATCGTATTTGCCGGCAATGGCCTCGAGCTGAGACCCGAACCGCTCGTTGTCCTCGTCGTCCAAGAATTCATCGTTAAAAATGTAGACTTCGAACAGTTTAGAAAGTAAATACTGCTCGACATACCGGCGCTTTATGATCGTCGGTGAACTCTTCTTGTTCAAGAAGAGCGGTCTCACGTTGGGTGCAAGGCTCCCGCGAACGAAATCTTCGTGACCGTCGTACGCACCCAAAAACGTGAGTAAAGTCACGTCGTCCACGAACGCGGCCATGTGGTTTGCGATCGCGAGCGCCCCGCCCGCGAACTGTTCCTCTGAGGCATATCGCATTGCCAGGACGGGTTCTTTCGATGACTTGCCCATCTGATCGACGTACACGTATTCGTCGATGATCGCTTCTCCCACAACGAGCACGCGCATCTTGCGAAGGCTGTCGAGACTGTCGAATACCTGAGAGGGCGTAAATGTGGCCCGGACTTCGGCCAGGTATTCATTGACCTCCGCAGGGAGCGAGGAGAAATGCCGGTTGATCAAGGTCGAGCTCGAAAACGTGATCCCTTCGGTGTAGTATATTTCGCCGCCGGCGTTGCGCACCGCGGCTTCCTCGTCGCCAATCTTCCCGGTGACGTCTCCCTCGTGGTTCTTATAGTCGGGTCCCTTCGCATATACATTTGGTTGCACGGCCTCGAGCAATTCGACCGCACTCGGCCATTGGTTGATAGCGACGTAGTCGATCATCTCAAGCGCCGCCAGTATTTGAGCGCGATGAGCCTCGCTGAAAGCCGGACGGTTGGGGCCTTTGTTCACGTAAACGTCGGGCGTTATCGTCACGACCAGCACGTCGCCCTGACGCCGGGCTTCTTCGAAATGCACGATGTGGCCATAATGGAGCAAATCGAAGACGCCATGGCAGAGCACGACCTTCTTCCCCGCCGCCTTCAGCTTGGCAACGCGCTCGACAAAGCGATCCAGCGGCATGACCTTATCAGATGCGCGCGACGAGTCCAAAATTCTCACGCGGTGGTTGTTTCTCCGAGCCTCTCGAACCAGGTTTTTGTAACTTGCGCGATCGAATTCTCGTCCCATACGGGCGCGGCGCGCCAGTACTCAATGTTATCAAGCACCAGACGGACGCCCTCTTCGAACGAAACCTCGGGGCGCCAATCCAGTAAACGCTCTGCCTTCGCCGTGTCAGCCTCCGTACAGGCTGGCTCGCCAGGCCGCTTTGGAATGTGTATGACGTTTCCGCCGATGAGACCGACCAAACGGTTCACCGTCTGCGGCCGGCCTGTTCCGATATTTATCGCTTCGCCGGTCAGCGTCGATTCAGCTGCCTTCACGAAAGCCCGAGCCACGTCGGTAACATAAGTAAAATCCCGGCACTGCGTTCCGTCGCCGACTACGCTAAACGGCTTGCCCGCAAGTTTTTGCGCCAGAAAAACACCGAAGACCCCGCCATATGCTCCCGAGGTACGCGAGCGGACGCCAAACACGTTGAAAAGCCGTAATGAGAGTGTCGGGACCGCATAGACTTTTGCCCAATGCAGTGCCACAAGTTCGCCCAGATATTTCGTCAGCGCGTACGGATATTGCGGGCGGATCTCAGCGTTTTCCGGGGTGGGGTACACGTCAGGTATTCCGTAGCACGATGAGGACGCCGCGTAGACGACGCGGGAGACGCCCGCTTGGCGCGCAGCTTCCATCACGCTCTGCGTTCCATCGACATTAGCACGAAAGTATTCGGTCGGCCGTTCGATAGACGGGACGATATCTGCCAGACCCGCAAGGTGGAAGACGGCGTCTGCCCTTTTAAAGATTGTCCGCAGGCGGTCGCCTTCGCTGACGTCGCAGTGCTCCAGCGTTATGCTGCTGCGGACGTGCTTCAGGTTCTCTTCCCGGCCGCACGATAAATTGTCGACCACCGTGACAGCCGCTCCAGCCGAAAGGAGCGCATCAGCCAGGTGGCTTCCGATGAATCCGGCGCCACCGGTTACGACGGCGCGCGCGATCCGACTCATAAGGTAGCGGCAATCCGATCTCGCAGCGCCAGCGCGATCGTATGATTGAGAATCAAATGGCCGTCTTCTTGTTGGCAGATATTATTCGATGGAATGGTAATCATCGTGTCCGAGCATTCGCACAACCGGCTGCCGGGTTGGCCGCAAAGCCCGATTACGTGCGCGCCGACCTGCTGCGCGAAATAGGCGGCCCGAATCACATTCTCGGAGTTTCCCGAGCCAGAAAGGGCGATCAGTATATCGTTAGGCAGCAGCAGATTGCGCAGCTGTTCCGCGAAAACTTCGGCATATTCGATATCGTTACCGATCGCCGTAACGTACGGCATGTTATCCGTCAATGCAATCGCGCGAAAACGCCGCGCTCCTTTGACGGTCGTCATTTTATTCAAGTCATTCATCATATGCGAGGCAGTTGACGCACTGCCGCCATTGCCAATAATGTAGGTTGTCCGGCATTCGGTCCAGCCTTGGAACAAGCGGTCTACCACCGCGCGGACATCCGCGCGTGAGATAGATCGCACTACATTTTCCGTTTCATCCAAATACAATGAAACTCGATCGCTTATCGTGCCGTGTTCCATGCATCGCATTTCGCAGCCCCAGCCCCCGAATCCTTACGTCCGTTCAAATACAATCAAGCACCCAATCGCCCGGTAATTCCTCAGGACCACGCAGGCCAGAAGGGCCCTATGCTGCGGGAGGAAGCCCGCCTAAAGCATTTGGTTACTGCTACAAATGGCGTACCCAAAAGCGGTTTGCGGCTATGGAAATCGCATATCCAGCAACGCGGCGCAATCGGCATTCGAGAAGGTTAGAATTAGGTACGTGCGAAGAATCGGAGACGAAGCCGCGGCCCCGCCCGGCTTTGCTTTCTGCATCGAATACGAAAGGGAATCTCTGCAGTCCATGGCGCGTCAAAAGTATGCCGACGATCAAGCTGAAAAGCTTGCCGATGGCATCGGGCAAATTCGACCGACCGAATCGCTCGGGATTTCTTTGTACCGCGCAATGGCCCGCATTCGAGCCATTGAGGAACGGATTGCCGCTCGGTATCCCGAGCAGGAGATGCGCTGCCCGGTTCATTTAAGTATTGGTCAGGAAGCGATCGCGGTTGGTATCTCGGCAGCGCTGGAGCCCGGCGATTACGTCCTTTCTACTCATCGTTCGCACGCGCACTACCTAGCAAAAGGCGGGGATCTGCGTCGCTTCATCGCCGAGATTTACGGACGCGCTGCCGGCTGCTGCGGCGGACATGGCGGCTCCATGCATCTAGTGGATCTGAGCGTCAATATGCTCGGGTCAACGCCTATAGTCGGCAACATCGTGCCGGTCGCAACCGGTGTCGCTTTTGGCACCTGGCTCAGCAACCGCAATGATGTCACTGTGGTGTACCTTGGCGATGGCGCCACGGAAGAAGGGGCTTTTCTCGAGAGCATCAATTTCGCAGCGCTCAAGAATTTGCCGATTCTTTACGTTATCGAGAATAACTTTTTTTCGGTGTACTCGCCGCTCGATGTGCGCCAGCCACGCGAGCGCGATGCGATCGGCATCGCGAGGAGTCATGGGATCGCCGGCGCGCGCGGGGACGGGAACGATGCAGAGCAAGTTTACAGTTTGGCGCAGGTTGCAGTCGCAAAGGCGCGGTCGGGCGCCGGACCATACGTCCTTGAACTAGAAACGTACCGTTGGCGCGAACATTGCGGCTCTGCATACGATAATGATTTGGGATATCGCAGCGTCGATGAATACGAGGCCTGGAGAGCTCGCGATCCGATTGCCATGCTGGAACAACGGCTCGTTGACGCCGGTGCGATCGATGCACGGCAAATCGAAGACATGACCACTGAATTCGCCCGTGAAATTGACGATGCGTTTGCTTTTGCCCAATCGTCGCCGTTTCCGAACGAGAGCGAGTTCGGGAAAGTGTTTGCTACCACCGTCGCGGGCCGATGAACCGCCAAATCTCCTACGGTGAAGCGATCCGTGAAGCTACGGATCAACTGATGGCTGAGAGCGACCGGGTGTACGTGATGGGTCTGGGCGTCCCGGATCCGAAGGCGATTTTTGGAACGACGCTCGGGCTTGAGGCCAAGTACGGCAGCAAGCGCGTCTTCGACATGCCAACGTCTGAAAATGCGATGACCGGCGTGTGTATCGGTTCGGCGCTCGTCGGAATGCGTCCGATCATGGTCCACCAGCGAATTGATTTTCTACTGCTTGCCTTCGACCAAATCGTCAACAACGCCGCGAAATGGTATTCGATGTTCAACGGGCAGCAGAGAGTTCCACTCGTGATCCGGGCCATAGTCGGCCGCGGTTGGGGCCAGGGACCACAGCACAGCCAAAACCTCCAAGCGATGTTTGCGCACGTGCCGGGCTTAAAGGTTGTGGCACCAGCCCTCCCGGCGGACGCGAAGGGCATGCTGATCGCAGCAGTCCACGACGAAGACCCGGTTCTCTTTATCGAACACCGTTGGCTCCATAGCACTTTCGGCCACGTGCCCACTGAAATGTACGATACGCCGCTGGGCAAGGCGAAGATCGTCCGCCCGGGCACGGACGTCTCGATCGTTGCGACATCCTTCATGGTGATTGAAGCACTGCGCGCGGCCGAAGCCCTCGCCCGCGAGGGTATTGAAGCCGAAGTCATCGACGTACGTTCGATTCGCCCTATCGATGTTGACGGAATAATGACGTCGGTCCGAAAGACGGGCAGGCTCGTCGCGTGTGACGCAGCTTGGAAAACGGGGGGGTTCGCCGGCGAGCTCGTCGCCCTCGCGGTCGAATTCGCGTTTGACAATCTGCGCGCGCAACCGATCCGGATCACACTGCCTGATTGGCATACGGCGGCATCACCGGTCGCGGCCGCCGTGTATTACCCTACTGCGGTAACTATCGCCAATCGAGTTGCCGAATTGCTCGGAAAGCCGGAGCGCGGCGCCGAATCTTGGCAGCTCTTGCGCAACGCCCCCGCAGATCAGCCCGACCTCTCGTTCATCGGCCCTTTCTAGTGATGACGACTCTCCTGACGGTTCCCTATGTGGACCTCGCGCGCCAACATGCAGCTATTAAGGAAGAACTTTTGGCCGCGGTCGCACGCGTGATAGACCGTGGTGATTTCATTCTCGGTGAGGAGACTGCGGAGTTCGAGCGCCGGTTTGCAAAACTTTGCCGGACGGCGCACGCGATCGGCGTTAACTCGGGCGCTGACGCACTCTTGCTCTGCCTGAGAGCTCTGAACATCGGCGAAGGCGACGAAGTGATCACGGCGCCAAGTTCGTTTGTTGCTTCCGCGTCATGTATCGCACTCGCCGGCGCGAGACCCGTATTCGTTGACGTCGACGAAAGTTTTAATCTCGACCCGCGAAAAGTCGAAGCCGCGATCACGAGCAGGACGAAAGCTATCCTCCCTGTCCATCTCACGGGACGCCCGGCCGAGATGGAACTCCTGGCTGAAATCGCTGCCCGCCGTCATCTATTCGTCATCGAGGATGCAGCGCAATCGATTCTCGCAGAACGCGCAGACAGGCGCGTGGGCGCGTGGGGGACCGTCGGTTGTTTTAGCTTGCACCCTCTCAAGACGCTTAACGCATGCGGAGACGGCGGCGTTATAACGACGAACGACCCAGCCCTCGCCGAGCGCCTGCGCGTGCTGCGGAACCTGGGACTTCGTACGCGGGACGAATGCATTGAATGGTCCGGGAACTCTCGTTTGGACACAATACAGGCCGCGATGCTTCTCGTGAAGCTCGAGCACCTTGAAGACTGGACAAAGCGCCGGCGTGAAAATGCAGCAGTCTATTTCGAGCGCTTGGCAGGCCTACCTGGGCTTACACTGCCGCTGGATCGGCCCAACGAGTTCCAAGTGCATCACACATTTGTTATTCAGACCGATCGACGCGACGAGCTTAAGGCTTTCTTGGCTAGCCGCGGCATAGGAACATCTATCCACTACCCCGTCCCGATTCACTTACAGCCTGCTGCGAAATCCCTCGGCTACAAGCGTGGCGATTTTCCCGTGGCCGAGCGCCAGGCCGATCGAATATTGAGCCTTCCGGTGCATCAAGATCTCGACAAGCACGCCCTGGAATACGTTTGCGAGACCGTCACCGAATTTTTCAGGTAGCCCGGGTTAGGAGAAATAGTGCCGACTACTTTGCGCGTTCCGTATTCGTATCTCGATCGGCAATTTGCCGACATTGAGGACTATCTCTCAGATGTTCGCGATTTGGTAAAAAGCGGCGACTTCACGCTGGGCGCACCACTCCAAGAATTTGAATCACGCTTTGCCGCGATGTCCGGACTGCCGCACGCGGTCGGCGTCGGATCGGGAACCGATGCCCTCATTCTAGCGATGAAGGCGTTGGGCATCGGAGAAGGCGACGAAGTTATTACGTCTCCCAACACGTTCATTGCAACGGTCGGCGCCATTGCGATGAGCGGCGCACGCCCGGTTTTTGTAGATAGTAATGAAGGATTCACCATCGATCCCGACGCGATCGAGGCCGCCATCACCCCGCGCACCAAGGGTATCATGCCCGTGCATTATTCGGGAAACGTGGCACGAATGAATGAAATCACCGTAATCGCCGAACGGCACAACCTGGCTGTCATCGAGGATGCATGTCAATCGATCAGCGCCGAGCGCGATGGAAAGCCGGTCGGATCGTGGGGTGCGGCAGCAGCTTTTAGTCTGCATCCGCTGAAGAATCTTAACGTCTGGGGTGACGGGGGGATGATTGTGACGAAGTCGGCCGAGCTACGCGACCAATTGCGGCTGCTGCGAAACCATGGGATGATGAATCGCGACGAGATCGCAATCTTCGGCCACAACTCGCGGCTCGATACGCTCCAAGCGGTCATCGGAAACCGGCTCATCTCACAGACTGCTTTCATCACGAATGCGCGCATCGAAAACGCCGGGTATTACGACTCGGCGCTGGCGGATATTCCCGAGATACGCATACCTTCGCGCGAGCCGAACGTCAAGCACGTCTATCACCTGTATATGATTCGGGCCGAGCGGCGCGATGGTTTGCTAATCTATCTTCAAGAGGCCGGAATCGAGGCGAAAGTTCACTATCCGATCCCCGTGCATCTGCAGCCTGCAGCTGCTCATCTCGGTTACGGCGCCGGCGACTTTCCGGTGGCGGAGGAAGACAGCCGCACGTTAATCTCGTTCCCGGCGCATCAGCACCTTCGGCGCGACGAGCTCGACTATGTCATCGAACGGGTTCGCGCGTTCTACAAGGCGTAGGTCAGCCGGATACTTTTTTCGACCTCTTGCAATAGATGTTGACAATGGGGCCATTCTGAGCCTCGGGAAGATCGCGCTGATGAGTGATTTCGAAGCCGGCATTGCGCAGCGCCAACCAAATCGAGCGGAGTGAAAGCCAAAAGGAGTGATCCTTAAGCCCACTACAAGGCTCGTAATACCCATACTCCGGACGGGTCTCCCCTCCGTATTCGCCCTTGCTTTCCAATTCTTTTATAGCGTAGTGAGTGGAAAGGAAAAAACGATCGGTTATCGCGGCGACCTCACGCAGAAAATTCCACGGCTCTGTCAGGTGGTAAAGCAGACCACTGCAAAACGCGACATCAAAGCGCCCTAGGCGGTGTAAGGGCTGGGTTTCAAAATCACAGAGTTCAAAGGACATCTTCCTGTCGCCGTACAGGTCCTTGATGAACCGTGCGCGCTCAATCAAATAAGAGCGGCCGTCCAGACCCAGAATGGAATGTATGGCGGGATTCTCCGCGAGCATCAACGTGTGACCCGCTTCAAATGACGCGAGCTCGACAAGTGAGCCTTCCACATCCAACCATTCAAAAAAATCACAAACTCTAGCGTCCCCCGCGTACCGGTTCGTTCCGCCATATTCGTTTCCATTAAAACTGAATTGCGTGAACCAGGGTCCCAGGCGATGAAACTGCAAGCTGACGGGATCGGAAGGTACCAATGGTTGCTGGGCGTTGGGAAAGCTCAGTCCCCCCGCGGTCGGCTTGTCTAATGAAGCACGTAATCGCTCGGCTTCTTCTAGAATTTCTTTATTCATTCACTAGAAGCGGCATGCATGAAATCATCTTGTCGCGGTGGATACAACGCCCCGTTTAAGATCCCCTTCGCTGTCCTAGCCCGATCATAACGTCGAATAATTGGATCGTCCGGCGAGATAATCTCGAATCATAAGATCCATTCCCGCGCTAAATTCCAGTCTCGGAATCCAACCTAGAACTAGCCGCGCGCGCTGAATGTCCAACACGTTGGTTGCAACATCGAACTGCCGGCTCGGAAAATACCGCACACGCAGGGCACGCCCGAGACGTTCTTCTAGCAGCGCAAGAATATCTCTGATCGAAACCCCCTTGCCGCTGCCGATGTTAAAAATCGGGTGATCGGTGAAGGGCACGGGCGTAGCATCTACCACCGACAGCAACCCAGCGACAGTATCCGAGATGTGAATGTAGTCGCGGATCACGCTCCCGTCGCCCCAAACCTCAATCGGCTCGTCCGCCATTGCGAGATTCAGAAAGGTGGTAGCGGCGCCTTGTTTACCACGAGGGTTCTGCCCGACACCGTAGGGATTGGATAACCGCGCAATCCGAAGATCTATATTATGGATGGCTCTATAAAAGCCCAGATATTTTTCAATCGCGACCTTCGACACGCCATAGACCGTGATGGGATTCAGTGGATGGTCTTCCGATACCGGTGTGTTCCGCAAGGGGCCATAAACCGTTCCGCCCGACGAAGGAAAGACCAAACGCGTTCCGTGCCTTCTTCGAAGCGCCTCGAGTAGTCGTACCGTTCCGCGCACGTTCACGTCGAGATCGCCTACAGCATCATCATTAGCGGTTTTCGGGATCGTCGAACAAGCGTAGTGGTGAACAACGTCGCCGTCCGACAAGAGAGCGTCCCAATCTGCTGAAGCGAGATCGCACGGCACAAAGGATAACAGCGCGGTGTTCACATCCGGCGGCGCTTCCTTCAGAGGCGACCTGTCGGCAACGACCACCGAGTCCTCGCGACGTAGCAAGGCCAGGGCCACATGGCGGCCGATGAAGCCGCTGCCGCCCAAAATTACGTGGCGAATTGCGCGCGCTACCTCATCACTCCGGGAACGTGCGTTTCGGCAAATGTAAACCCGGCCAGCTGCGCGGAGAAAGGCAGCAGGCGTTCGAGGGCATGCAAGATTGTACCGTCGATGGGAACGGGTTCAAGCGGATAGTCATCCCAGTCTAACGCAAGGTTGAGCAATGGCCGGAGCGCAGCCACTCGCATCCAAAACATCGTTCCGACCGGGAAGTCGAAGGCGTGCGGAAGCGGATTTTCGTACCCCATCCGCTCCGCAAGCGAAACCGCCAGCTCTTGATTTTGAGTCCAGCCGATGATGTGTGGATCGCTGGGAAAAACCAGCCCAAGCTGCGGCTCCAGCTCGAACTGCGCGATGATCCGATCCATCATGGGATGGCGGCCGCCTATCAAGTTTTGCCAAAGAAATTCCCGCCACACTTCGCCGACGTTCACGTCTTCGTGCCACCGGCTGCGCTTGCCGTGCACGTGACCAACAACGTCGTATGCAGGCAAGACATCGGCGAATTCGGTGAGCACAGGTGCGATGTCGCGCCCCTGATTTGGAACGACTCGAATGTCGAGCTTTCCACCCCGGTACTCTCCCAGCACACGCTCGAGATAGTGCGCCTTGGCGTCATCGTTCGTGCTGATCAGCAGGTCGCACCGCGTCCTGTTGAGCCGGATCCGCGCGAGCAAATCCGCCGCCAGCTCCGGGTAAAAAAAGTGCGCCTGGATGGCCGCGCGCAGTTTGCCGGACGGATAGCCTGCCGGAATGGAATCGTCCGGCCGTAACACGGGAGCTAACCAGGGCCCGGACGGTTTACCTCGCCGCACGAAATCAGCCAGCGCGTTGGCGCCGCCGGCCAAGCCGGCTGCGTGCTCCGTATTGTAGACGTTGGGATTGAAACCGGGGGCCGGGCGCCGGATCTTCCAATCTTGAACGGTCGGCTGATCGGTCCGTCGTGCACCCGAGATTGCCAAGTACCGCCCGATCGTCTCGCGCCGCGATTCTACGACGCGGCTCGGGCCAAGAAACGTATCCTGATCGAACGAACCGTCCGAGAGTAAAAGCTCGGCGTCGATCTTCTGCTGCGCCATTCGGTCTGCAGACGCCAAACCAAGACGGTCCAGGCTCTTCACATAGGCATCCATGTCGAAGGTCGCTTGCGCGAACGCGCGCGTCGCTTCTGAAAGCTTCGTCTCTGTGGACTCGTCGTTCGCAAGTCCGAGGATGACGTCGGCTGCAGCTTGCGTGTCGAGATGATCGACGACGGACGTGGCCGTTTCGGAGTTATCGTGCAGCAGTTCCGCCATCCCGCTTGCGCCCTTAAAGCAAACGACAGGTATTCCACGCACGGCCGCTTCGATCGCTACGTTTGGAAGCGGATCGAGTCGCGACGCCAAAAGAAAAACGTCCGCTAACTCGTAGATCGGTTCCAGATCCGGTACTTCGTCGAGGAACGTTACGTGCCCGATAAGTCCCGAGCGTTTGACCTGCTCGCGGAGAAAATCCGGATATTGCGTTTGTCCTTCCAGTGCGAAACCGTGCCCAACCCACACAAAATGAACCGGGCGGCCCTTTCCCCGCTGCACCGCCGCCGCGATGGCTAAGAACAAGTCCACACCCTTCATGAAATGTATCCAGCCTGCACCGACCACGACGAAAGCTCCGTCTTCCTCGCATTGGCGCCGCAACGCTCGCAGCTCGTCGGCGCGGGTCGCGTTCAGGGGAGTGCGCGCAACCGGCAACTCCGCCAGGCCCTGCGGCCGAATTTGAACGCGGCGGTTTGATAGGTTCGTAAAGTATTCCTCGGCGTTCCTGGCAACGATTGAGGCCGGGAAAATCACTTCGCTGGAAACGTCCAGCGCCTCGCCGAGCATGTTACTCAACGCGAAATGACCGGCGTATACCGCGAACTCATGTACGAGAAATAGGGTTGGAATGAACCGGCGAATGCATGGCTCGACCAGCGCACAGCTTTCGGAGCTATTGATCAGAGCGTACCGAAACGTGCGCCCTTCGAGCACATGACGAAGGGAATATTCGAAGTCGGCCGGGGTTACGCTGTCCCACCGGCCGCCATCGAGGCAAGGCCCGTGCAGCTCGACGCTTATTTCGGCGAAGTCCGCTTTGAGTTCGCCGTCTCCGATGAGCACCGTGAACAGATTGTACTTCCGCGCCAAGCGAACTCCGGTATTCCAACCCAGTATAGGCGCGCCCGTGCGTGAGGCGTTGTTGATGATGAGCAGGACGTTTCCTTTGCGCGGATCGAAGCGGCCGGGATTGCTGACCATTGCCGGCACCGGCATCGGAAGCGCGCGCCGCGCCTCTGCGAGACCATGCTGCACATAGTGAAGCAAAAGATTACCGGTTCCGACGTCAGGATAGCGCGCGGCGTAGTAAAGCGGGTTGAAGAGCATCGACGGCGCTATTCCAAGCCGTTCGCCGACGAGCACGTAATGCGTCGCGGGATCTAATCCGGTCTCCGCTATTTTGGCGCGCACAGCGTACGATGATTCATCGAAGAAGCCGCTGGCGCGAACCGCGGCGGCCGCGGCATCCACGCTTTCGCTCGTATCGTAGACCGGCCAGCCTGCTGATTTAAAGGTAAGCCACGTGATGGCCGGAGACCCAGCAAAGCCCTCAGCAGTGAAGTACGGAAGAAAAAGCGCGCCGGGAAAGGTCGGATTTGGCTCCAGCCCCGCCGCCCACCCCGAGCTTAAATAGTGCCCAACGGGATCGCCGTATCCGCGCGCACCCGGCTGCGTTCGATACCAGCTTTCGTCGAAAAGACCACTGCTTGAGAGTATCTCACGTTCGAATTCCAGGTCGCCCGTTAACGGCACCAAGCGACTCTCACTGCTAATCATTTACATAACACATTCGCATCGATTTCAAACCGTGATGCGTTTTCGTTGGACGGAAACCCGATTCTTTCCCTTCAGGGAATCGCACGGAGCGCGGCAGTCAGAGGGTATGCGACTGCAACGTTCGAGACTGCGCGCTCGCAACCGGCGCTTTGAAGAGATTGACCGCAACCCATATGGCCATCGCGAGACAGATACTTATGTGGCCGACCACAATGTCTTGTACAATCTCCATTGGCGATGCATGACGTACCATGACCGCCGTGACCTCGGAGATGGCTATTAGCACAACATAGGGAGTGAAACCAAACCGGTGCCGAGCAATCGCATACATAACCAAAAGGTTGCCTAGCGCGAGGCCCGCGGATGACAGTATATAGGGCAGAAGCAACGGAGTGGCGCTTACAAAAGCACGCCCGGCAAGCATGCTGAGGACGAGCCTTGGTTCAAGTGCGCACGCCCCCACGACAAAACTAATAATTGTGATCGCTATGGCCAGCGTTGCAGCCAGCACATGACGGTCGGGACGCCCGCTCGCCGAGCGCAATGCTATATCAGGTAACAAGATAACCGGCAAGAAAGAGCAGGCCGCCAGAAGCACACGTCCTGCGAGCGCCGCCGCGCTATAAAGGCCTGCATCCGTCGGGTTCACATAGTGTTTCGCAAGCACAACATCGTAGAACATGAGAATGACGATACTGATAGAGGCAACGCCGGTGGCGCCGGCGGTGCGAATGAGCCGGCGGACATCCACGGCGGCACCCCCATCAACCTTTGAAACGCGCCGACGCAGCGCTAAAGCGCCATACATGGCCGACATAACAGTCGCCGTACAGTACGCAATCAATGCTCCTAGCGCGCCAAAATTATGTGCTAAGGGCAAAATAAAAAATGCTTTTGCGCCGTCAATCGTCGACGAGATCGCAAAGCTTTTAAAAGCACCGAAACCTTGAAATAACCCGCGCTGAAACACCACGACAAAACCGAGCGCGGCGATCGCGCCGGCAATCCCGACTAATTCGGGGTGATCTAAGTGAAGATACCGCGCCAAGATCCCGCGTACAAGGATGGCCGCGACGAAGATGGCGCCGCCTATCCAGAATGAAAGCCGAAGCGTAGTCCGCGCGAATGCCGCCATTCGCTGTTCATCACCGCCCGCCCGCAGATCTGCGGCGAGCTTCGCGACAATCGTTTGAATGATGGTGCCAATTCCAAACACCAATAGAATCGCAGACACCAAAGACATAACGCTCCCGTAGTCGCGCAATGACAGGGTTCGGCCCATGAGCAGGTAGTAAGCATAATTAAAAATGTTGCCTACCAATATCGCGCCGAGTACTATGACGCTATTTTTCGCGACATCAGCACGTGCAACTCGATGAAAGAATTTCTTCAAGGCCTAATTAAACTCCAAACCTTCATGCAGAAGTGCGGAAAAAACATCCTGCATGCGCGCGAGATCTCTGACGTTGAGACTAGGTGTTTGGGCGTGATCACTAAGCGGCAGTTCCTCGCATACTCGCTGGCGTTAGAAATTCCTTCCAATACACTCCGGAATATCGCAGTACACTCCGGAATATCGCAGGTGCCCGCGCATATCATGACGGCTGCTCCGAAGCGGCAACTTGAACGAGGTTACCACCGTCCGAAGCGGCAACTTGAACGAGGTTACCACCGTCCGAAACGCTAAAGAAACAGGGTAAAACTGCGATGGCCGCAGATGGAATCTTAGGTGGATCAGGATAATCTAGACGGCGCCGTGCGGCGCCTAGCAGAGGAACGGCGCCGGTTTGAAAGCTTGCGCAGCGATTACTCGCGCATTCAAAACAGCCGCTTTCACGCTTTACGCATGCTGTGGTTCTCGCTCAAGGCAGTACTTGGGTTCTCCGTTGCTCGGGATCGTTACGCCGCGTGGAGTTCAGGCATGGGGATCTCGCTGGGGAGCGCATTCGAGGCCGCGCAGGAGCCGCTCGTTACCAGGGATTCGCACGCGGATTCGCACTTGGAGGCGACGTGGAAGTCTCGCATGCAACAGCGGCCGCTCGATGCATCCGATCCAATCGCGACCATAATTATTCCCGTCTATAACAATGCCGATGTGACGGCGCGTTGTTTGCAATCCATTGCCGACACATGGTTCGACACGATGTCCGTGCAAATCGTCGTCGTCGACGATGGCTCGAGCGATAGAACAGCCGAAATACTCACGTCTCTGCCGGGTTTGGAATATCTGCGGCTAGGCACGAACCAGGGTTTCGTTCACGCTTGCAATCGCGGTGCGGCGCTGGCACGCGGTAAGTACGTGTGTTTCCTCAATAACGACACCGCCGTTCGGCCGGCATGGCTCGATCATCTCGTTACGATCGCCGAAAGCGATCCGGCCATTGGTGCGGCGGGTTCCAAGCTCATCTACCCAAACGGCAAGCTGCAGGAGGCAGGAAACATCATCTGGCGCGACGGCAACGGTTGGAACTACGGACGCAATGAGGATCCCGCAGATTCCCGTTACAACTATGTTCGGGACGTAGACTATTGTTCAGGCGCCGCCTTGCTAGTGCGCCGCTCGCTGTTTGAGCAGCTCGGCGGCTTTTCGGAAACGTATGCTCCGGCTTACTACGAAGATGCCGACCTGTGTTTCGGCATACGGGCGCTCGGATTTCGTGTGGTCTATCAGCCGCGCTCTGAAGTCGTCCATTATGAAGGCGTCACTTCCGGTACGCAACTGTCATCAGGCATAAAACGATTCCAAGAAGTCAATCGCCCCAAATTTCGCGAAAAATGGGCTAAAGCATTGGAGGGCCACTTTGAAAACGACCCTTCTGCGGTACCATTCGCAGCGCGCCGTCTGCGCCGCGGATCCTCGATCCTGATCGTTGATTCGTACGTGCCCATGTATGACAAGGACGCCGGCTCGAGCCGGCTGATGGAAATCATTCGGATACTTTGCGCCATCCCGTTTAACGTGATTTTTCTTCCGGATAACTACGCGGCCTTACAGCCTTACACGAGCGAGCTTCAAGACATCGGCGTTGAGGTGCTTCATCACGTTGATCGCGGGCGTTCGATGCAAGACGCGATCGACTCGGTTTTGCCGATTGTGAGCCTTGCTTGGATCTGCCGTCCGGAGTTGTTCGCGAAGTACGGATCGGTCATCCGCCGCAATTCTGCTACGCGCATTCTTTATGACACTATTGATTTGCATTTTATGCGCAAGCGCCGTGAGATTGAACTTCTCGGCGGGGACGAGTCGGTTTGGAGAGAAGTCGAACAAACCGAGCTTGCGGCCGCCCGCCAAGCCGACGCAACGATCGTTGTGACCGAGGTCGAAAGGCAAATCCTCCGCGAGCGTTCCATCGACAACGTGTTTGTCGTACCGACGGTCCACAATTTGGAAGTGGAAGCCGAACGCCATTTTTCCGCCTCGTCGGGCATTCTGTTCATCGGGAGCTATAATCATCCGCCAAATGTAGATGCTGTACGGTGGCTCTGCAAGGAGATCATGCCGCTTGTTTGGCAGCGCAATCCAGATATCGTGCTGACATTATTGGGAAGTAATCCGCCAGACTTTCTGCTCTCGCTGGAATCCGAGCGCATTCGCGTGCCTGGCTTCGTGCGAGACGTCAGGCCGTATTTTCTAAATGCGCGTGTCTTCTGCGCGCCCTTGCGATACGGCGCCGGGATGAACGGCAAGGTCGGGCACGCCCTTTCATTCCGCCTCCCTTCAGTACTTACGGAAATAGCCGCAGAAGGCTTCCGAATGACCGATCAAGGGAATTGCCTCATCGCGAATGACGCGGCCGGATTCGCAAACGCAATCATCCGTCTTTATGGGGACGAGGCCTTATGGACGCAATTCTCGCGATCGGCGGCTCGCGTTCTCGAACCGTTTCAGAGCAGCGCTGTGGCGCCTGGTTTGGTGCGGATGCTGGCCGAGGTGCAGCAGGCTACGCCGGCTGGCTCGCTCGTTTAACGGCGTAAGACTCGCGGATCATGGCGTCAAAATATTCCGTGTAGGAGTATAGGGCACCGTCCCACGAGCGGAACTTATCATTGAGATTATACCATTCCAAAGAAAAATGCTCCGCGACGCGCGGGTGGATCGGGATGCTCACCGCGCCTAGCGGCCCATAGGGCCCGAAATACGTTGCGAGCGTAGACGCAATGTCGGCGTCGGCCAGGGTCGGATTGATCCGACCGCATTCGTTCAGTAGCCGTTCGACGATCTCTTCCAGCAAAGTGTTCGCCGGATGGTTGATCGCCCAAAATAATCGGTGCTTTCGAAAGTTCTCCATGACATAAGGCGCCATCCTTATGTCGCATGGTGTGTCTCGTGCGTCAAGTCTTGCCGATTCCAGCGCTAACAATCGATCCAGGTCGGGTTTGTATTGATCCCAGCCGTTCAAATAGTAATCGAGGATTTCATCGGGCGGCACGTCCTGATCGATTGCCGCAACGATAACGCGGTCGCCGTAGGGGAAGCGGCCGAACGGAAAAACCGGCGGGTCCGGCGCATTGTAAGGATTGACGCAATTAAAGGGCCATAACAAATTTAGGTCTACAGCCGGGAATTCGACGATGTAACAGTTCTCGGGCAGCCGATCGCGATATGGAAACGTGCGCGGATCATGTTGTTCGTAGAGAAGTACACAGTCTGCAATATCTTCGTCTGCCACCTCGGCACCCATCCCATTCGGATTGTCGAAGCTGCTCGAGTAGACAATGCTCAAAAGCTTGGATGCGAGAGGATCTTTCTGAAGTGCAACACAGACTGCCTCCGCCTGGCAATTCCCATAAACGATTACCGTGTTCTTGGGTTCATTGGCTTTGCTATTTCGCAAGAGCTGCGTTCTTGCAGGTTAACGAACGATTGATCATCTCCGAAAAGTACTGATCATATGTAAGCTTCCGACCGAAATATGCGTAGCAATCATCGGACTTGTACCAATCGAGATTGAAATGCCTTGCAACCAGAGGGTGGATCGGAACGCTGAGCGTACCCAATAGCTCACCTGGCCCGAACGTCGAGAGCAATTCCTCGATGTCTGCCCGTTCAGTCGGTTGGTCCGCCCCAAAACAGGCATGCAGCAAACGGTATATGAGTTCGGCCAACAGGTTGTTTGACGGGTTGTTTGGCGCACAAAACAGGAATTTCTTCCGGAAATATTTCAATATGAATGAGCCAATCTTCACATCGTTACGCGCATCGAGCGCCGACAAACGCGCACTTTCCGACCGAAACAGCTTGTCGAGATTCGGCCATGTCGCCGGCCACACGGCCGGTGAATAATACTGCGCGATGGCCTCAGCAGGGAGGTCGCGCTGAATGCAATTGACGATGAAACTGTCACCGTAAGGAAAGCGCCCAAAGGGATACGACGGTGGCTCCGGCGCATCAAAAGGATTCGCACACCCTAGCGGCCACAGCAAGTCGAACTCCAGCGCAGGGAAACGCACGCGCCTGACGTCCTTCTTGAGTTTATAAGGAAAAGGTTTGCCCAGCTGTTGTTCGCAGAGAATCACGCCCTCTCGCAATGCGGCCTCGTCAGGCTTCGCGGCATCAGGAAAAGCGCCCACAAAAGCTACTTGGAATTGGGAAGAGACAGGATGCAGCAACCGAAGGACAACCGCAACGGCTTCCGCCTGCAAATTGCCGTAGACGAGGAGCGTTTTCGACAGGGGGGAGGGCGCTTTGCGCGACGGTTTCTCCTTCATGGGCTTCCTTTAGATTTTGGGAACTGCTCATGCAACAACTGCACGAGCTCGCCAACGTTGTTCAATGCATAGACACGATCGAGCGGCAGATCCACGCCGAAGGCCTCCTCGAGTTTCATGATCAGCACGGCGTGAGATAAGGAATCCCAGCCATCCACGTCCGCACTGGTCGTCTGCGGACCGATGCGCGCACCTGCCGGAATTCGAAACATTTCGGCCATCACCGCCGAAACTTTGTTGAAAATTTGATCTTCCTGAGCGTTCATGCCGGGCGGCGCGAAAAACCTCCGTTGACGTACAATTCTTTGTTCTTGCTGCGGCTTATTTTTCCGCTCGTCGTCTTAACGAGTTGACCTTTCGCGACAGGCACGAAGGCATGTATCGCAAGGCCGAGCTGCTCGAGTACTTCTCTACGGACATCTTGCCCAATCCGGTCAAGATCCGCGTCGGCCGTGCATTCGGCGAGCACTGCCACCGCCGTTGCATCGGAGCGTTCTTCTTCAACCGCAATCGCGACGATACGGCCCGGAACGACGGTCGGCACACCGTTGGCGATCGCCTCAATCTCATGAGCGTAGAAGTTTTGGCCGTTCACGATGATCATGTCGTCTATGCGCCCGGTGACGTACAGCTCACCCTCGAGCATGAACCCCATGTCGCCGCTGGCATACCACTCGCCGCGCAATTTCTCGCGCGTCTTCTCCGGCAACTTGTAGTACCCTGAAAAGAGAAACGGGCTAGTCAGGTAGATTTCTCCGACCTTGCCATCCGGTAGCGGCGACCCTGCCGGGTCGCAAATCTGTACGCGAACGCCTTCGATGGGTGCTCCGCAGGACAACACGGAGATCGTCGCATCGCCGGCGCTGCCCGGTTCGACCGTCCCGCGCGAGAATGCATGAGCATCGGCATGGACGACGCCGGCCGGCCGGTCCAGCGGCGTCTGCGTCACGGCAAAAACATTCTCCGCCGTCGCGTAACAGACTTGGAGCTGCTTCATCGAGATGCCGTCCGGTCCGAAGCGCGCGGCAAAGCGTTCGAAGGTTTTCGCCTTGCACGGTTCGGAGCAATTGACGAACGCTCGCATTGAGGATAGGTCCCAGCGGGCGTTGGCTCGCGCAGTGTTTGCGAGATGCGAAAACGCGAAGTTCGGCAGCCAGCAAAACGTGGTGCGATATTGCTCGATGGCATCGAGCAGTATCGAGGGCCGCATGACCCATTCGAAGGGGTCCAGCGCGACCAAATGCGTGCCCAGCAACATCGAACCCATAAAACACGCGATAAACCCCATGTCATGATAGAGCGGCAGCCACGATGCGATGCTGTCGCTTGCGCCGAAATCGAGCGCCTTCGCATAGGCTTCGACTTCGCTTAGGATCGCGCGATGGGTCAGCATCACTCCTTTCTTGAGACTCGTCGTCCCCGAGCTATGCTGAAGGCAGGCGGTGTCGTCGGCGGCTGCCGCAAATCCGGGCAGGTCGAGCAGAGTTGTCTCTCGCGTTTTGAGAATGCTGTCGTCTGCAATAAGCGTAGGAATTCGGAGTTTCGGCAGTATCGTCCGCGCGTCGGACACGTTTTCCTCGTACGTGACGATCAAGCGTGGCTCGATGCGCGCAAACAGCGCGGCGTGGTCGGCCCAATACAGTTCGGGGCGCTGCTTGGGCGTCGGAAACGGCATGAACGAAGGAACAGCCCCTGCGAGTATCGCTCCAATGTAGCTGTAGAACAAGTGGTCCGAATGTTGCAAGATAACGATAATTAAGTCGCCGCGCTTTACATCCATTTCCAAATAGCGCTTCGCATAAGCAACGCTACGGTGTAGCAGTTCCTCAAATGTAATTTGCTGCCTTCGATTTGCTTGGATGAACGTGCAGAACACGTCGGCGGCCCGATTGGCGACGACGGCGGCCAACCGAGTTGATAGTGTAAACGTCTCGCTATTGAAAGTACGCACTCAGTAGCAATAAACCGTAACGAGGCGCGCCGGGGCTGCTAGCTGGAACGTATTGAATTGTGGTAGACAGGCGCAATTGTACCGGACCTTTTGCCAAGCTCACGGATCTAGAAAGTGGAAGAAGCGAGTCATGAAAACCGGGAGTGAGACGGCTCACGAGATCCGCCGGCATTCCAGCGATTTTCACGCGAAGGGTCTGGGTGTGCGTGCGGAATGCCTTCACATCCGGGATATAGGTGTTGATCCTAAGATATTTCGCCGGGTGCGTCTTCTTCACGTTGAGAATCGCTACTGAAGCTATCCAGCAGCAAATTTCCGCCGAACTGCTTTCGCCCGGAAGGAGATACAACCCCTTGTATTGTCCGGATTGCACGCGGCTTGGAACGATTACATCCGGCGGAACCAGCATTCCGTGGACGACAAAATGTGACGGGTTGTACTTTTGATCTCGTGGTCCACATGCCGAAGTCATTCCAAGACAAAGACTTGCGGCAAGCAGCCGGACAAAACGCGTAGACAAGTCTTTTCTATTTTTCGTCGAGATTGAGATCTTCCACCTCGCAACTCGGAAGGCACGAAGCCCAGCTCCGAGAACTGGCATTGGGATGTTTCCATTTATACGCTTCGCAGAGGGTTTATGCGTAGCGCATTTCTCCCTGCTGGCGTCATTTCTGATCGGGAGTGTCGCCATACCGTGGCTGAAGCCTCGCGACACACTAACAGCCGCTGGTTGGATGATGCGGATAGTGTGCGCCTGCGGCATGGGTTACGCTTTGATAGGAATCAGCGCGTTCATGCTGGCCGAATTGGGCGTTTTTAATCCCGCGTACCTCATCGGGACTTGCGTTATCTTGTTTCTGGCCGGGGCGATGCTGTGGAAGGAGTACCCTTGGACGCGTTCCTTCTGGGCGGAGCGCTTCGGGATCCTGAGAGCTTGCTGGACCTTTCCGCTCTTCATCGTCTATTGCGTAATGGTCGCCGTTGCCATACCCGCCGTATTGCCAAATGTCGGCGGCGATCCGATACATTACCATTTGGCGTACGCCCAAGATTGGGTGGCGTCAGGGTCGCTTGTTATCGACCCGTTCCTTCGTTATCCCTTTTGGGTGAGCAACTTCGTGCTATTGTACGCGATCGTGCTCGCCTTTCACGGTGCCGCATTCATCAATTTTTTGACCTGGTCACTCGGATTGCTTTCGGCGCTGGGAATCTGCGCAATAGCGGACGACGCACTCGGAGCGCGCGCCCGAGGCATCTCGAGATTCATACCCCTCCTGGTAACACTTGCGGTGATCCTTCCACCTATGTACATGCGGTGGGTGGACAGCGCATACATGGACGTTCCTAGCGGCGCATTCGCACAGATCTTTTTCACGTGCATCTATATTGCTTGCGCCCCCAGGCGCGGCGCCTGGCTGTTCGGCGCGGCCATAACCGGGGCATTCTTGATCGGCATGAAACCGTCGTACGTTTTGCTTGTTCCGATCTTCATCCTTGGAATCATCTCGGCGGGACGGCATTTGCAAATCAGCGGCAAAATGACCGTTTACGCTATCGTTCTGCTCGTTACGTTGGCCTCGCCTTGGTACTTACGAAATCTCGTTCTGGCCGGCGACCCTGTCGCACCCGTGCTCAACGTCGCTCTCTATGGAAATGACGGATTCACGTCCGGGGTAGAATGGCAGCGCGTACAAAGCGACTTATCCAACACTCCGAAATTGCCGTGGTCTCTCTTTTCGGTACCGTATCGCGCATTTGTGGCGCCAAATAATCGGACGTTCCGGGAATACGGCGTTTCGGCACTGCTTCTGTATCTTTATGTGATGCTTGCGTACATGCTCCTGACCTTTGGGCGCAAGCAGACACTGAACTATCGTGCGAATCTTTGTGCGTTGATACTCGCTTACCTTACCGCTTACTGGTTGCTCACTTCATCGATTTTGCGATATTCGCTATTATTCTATCCGTTGCTAGCCATATGCGCAGCCCTTTGCATAGCACACGTGCTCGAACACTATCCTCGGGCAGCCATCGCCCTAACCGCTTTGAGCCTTTTGGCGATCGTGCCTTCCCCCGGATCGAAGGCATGGTATACCGAGCGAGCCGTAGTCTATTACCGCCATCTATCCGAAACGTATACGAGTGACGATACGTACCTTCGTTTGAATGACAACGGATACGCAGAAGAACGTGCGACCGCAGAAATTCTACGACGGCGGGGCATTCAGGGCGTCGTGTACACGCTCGGGGGAGATACCGACTATTTCTTTCGCCAGGATCATTTGGTAAATGCCGGGGATTGGATAGGCCCGGGTGGATATTTTCGGCTTTACGGAGCTATCGATGCCGGAGAAGGAGCCCAATTCGTTCGCGGCTTGGGCGCTTCCGCGGTCCTAATCGACCCGCAGTTCGCGCTGGGCGGTCTGGACAAACCCTTCGAGGTTCAATTGCTGCGCGCCGGATTCTGCGGTGTGCCGCTGCCGCAGAGCAGATATAAGCTTCTGCTAACGTGTAGCCCTCGATAACGCGACTTGAATGCTTTCCTCGTACCGGCGAAGCGGGGACGGTAGGACGCGCGGATCGGACGTGACTTTCCGGAAACGCATCCCCTTTAGTCCGAGCAACCGCTCGCGAGCTACAAGCGCGGAAGTCGAGAACTCTCCCGCAACTCCGGTGGCGAGCTCCGCAAGGCGGAACGGAACCGGCAGCAATAATATGGGCACGCGCAGCGCGCCGGCAACCGCTTTCCAAAACGTCCGGTAATCGGTCTGCGTCGCCTCGGCGATGTCAAAGGCACCGCCGATCCCCCCGGACACGATACGCACGATCGCCGCGGCCAAATCTTCGTCTAAAACCGTCTGAATCGGCTGGCAGCCGCCATCTATTAACGGTACGACGCGATAGCGCCGAAGGTACCGGCAGAGCGCTCGAAAAAGTCCGCCGTCCCCAATAACGAGCCCAGGACGCACGATTGCGTCATGCGGCGCTTTGAAAAATTCTTCTATCGCATATTTCTGGCGACCGTACTGCGACGGAGCGTCGGCGCGCGCGGCAAAGCTCGAAATGAATATGCGGCGCTTTATCCCATTTCGATGCGCGGCGTCGACCAGAAGACGCGCTCCCGTGACGTTTGTATCGGGTGCGGTCGCACTCGATCGATCTGCAAGTGCGGCATGCACAAGGGCATCGGCGCCGGTGCCGAAATCCGCCGGCAACGATTGCCACGCGAGGTCGTAAGGAACCCATGTGAGCCACTCGTTTTCTCTCTCCGGCTTTTGCCGTGAGCAGTAGAGCACATGCCAACCGCCTGCCGCCAGGGCCCTGACCACAGCGGAACCGACGAATCCGTTTGCACCGGTGACAAGGACTTTGCCGCGCGGTTTCTCGCGGTTCACCGAGTCCTCACGTCGCACCAAGCTCGCTGGCAACCTCCGCGGCCACGCGACGTGCAACCGCCATCAAACAGCAAGAGTGAGCTGGCACTCGTGACCAGTGCCGTCCTGGGCGCGTCCGTCGCGTTCAAAGACGGGGCAGCGTCCGGAGCTATCGGCAACGAAAGCGGCTGAAGTGCGCGACGCATTCGCTCGCCTGAGACAGAATGACCTGCTCCTTCACGGCGCGATCGTTTTCATAGGCCTCGGCGTTGCTAATGTTTTCAATTACTTGTATTACATGCTGGCCGGACGCGTGCTCGGGGTCGAGGCATACGGCGAGCTGACCTCGCTCACCTCCGCTCTGCTGACTTTAGCTGCACCGGCAAACGTCGCTCAGATCATCGTCGCGCGCCTGACCGCGGACTTGAGTGCGTCCGGCAGTCATTCGGCGCTGAAGCGCCTTTCGCGCGCGACCATGAGCGTCACGTGGGCGGTCACACTCTTGGTCGTGGCGGCCGGCGTGCTCTTTCGCGATCCCATTGCGGCTTTTTTCCACAGTACGCCACTGCCTGCCATCACAACTATCGCGGCCTTGGGCGCCTATCTCATCATCACGGTCCAACGAGGAATTCTTCAGGGGTCGCACCGCTTCGGCGCGCTCTCTGGTTCCTACGTCATCGAAGGATTGGTGCGGCTCGTTGTCGGCATTCCGTTGGCTGTCGGTCATGGCGCGTTTGGCGGATTGATGGGCGCAGCGATTGGCGGCGTGGCGTCCGTGGCATACAACCTCTGGGCGCTGCGCTTCGTCACGCGCCGGACGGGCGGGCCGATCGGGTTCGATCTCAAGCGCATCATGCATATCACAGCCCATATCGGCGTCGCGCAATTCACGCTAACCGCACTTTCATTCTACGACGTCGCGCTGGTCCGTCACGTTTTCGACGCGCGCTCGGCCGGCTTATACGCCGCTGCCGCGCTCGTGGGGCGCGCAATGGGCGGGATGCTTCAATTCGTTCCGACGATCATCATGCCGAAGGCTACGGCACGCACGTCCACAGGCGCCTCGGCGCTACCACTCCTCGGCGCCGGCATCGGCTTGTCGGCTTCGCTTGCGGGTCTCGTCGCCCTTATCGCGGCGCTAGCGCCCGCGGGACTTGCGGCGGTCTTCGCGGGTAATGCCTTCCGGGGGGCCGCACCGCTCGTGCTTCCATACGTGCTCGCCGCCGCCGCCTTAGGAATCGCGAACGTCATTGCGGCCTATCAGATCGGGTTGCACCGCTACTGGTTTGTGGTTCCTTCGACAATTGTCGCGATAGTCGAGGTCACGATCAATATGCTGTGGCATCCGTCAACCTTGATTTTTGTCGCCGTCCTGCTCGGCGGCCACGCCGCATTTCTCGCTTCGACGTTTATTGGAGTTGGCGGTACGCAGCGGCAAGATCGGCCGCAACATTTGCTGCGACGCGGCGCGCAGCAGCCATAAGGGTTAGCGTAGGACCTTTTGACGGTAGCCACAACCAATTAGCCGAGTCGGCGACATAGACATTACGAGCCGCATTGAGCCGCCCGCCCGGAGTCGTTCCGAGCGGATCCGTTGCATCTTCCGTGATGCGCAGGCCGCCCGCATAATGTATGCTCGAGCCATTTCCGGGATCGATCACGCTAATCGGAAGGCAACGGAGCGCGGCAAGCGCGCGCCGAGTCAGCGCCAAGTGGCGTCGAACGGCGTGCGCTTCGTCTGCGCTCAATTCGTATGACGTTTCCAAGATGCCGTCTTCACCCCCTTGACGCAACGCCATCCATTTGCCTAATGAGGATTGCTCCGGGTGGTGCACGCCTACGATGACAAGAGCGGTTTGCATCAACCGCGCTGCCAAGAGTCCGAGCGCCGGAGGTAGGGGCATTTCCTTAACCAATTTGAAGAGCAAGAGCGAGCGGTAGGAAAAGAACGTTACGACCAAGATATCCGCCGGGTGGTCAGGCGGAGCCAGCACCCCGATCAATTGTGCGTAGCTGTGCCGACGACTTGCAGCGGTCCGTCCTAGCATTGGCAGATTTACTGCCGGGATGTAGTGGTAGGGATTGGAGAGCAGCGGCACGCGCTCGTCAAAGTGTCCCAATGAGCGAAGGACGATAGTCGTCGTGCCCATCGCGCCGGCCGCAAGAATTAGCCGATCGGCCTGCAGCTCGAAGATTCTGCCGTTCGATATTTCGCGGCAGCTAAGCCTAACGCCGTCGCCTTCATCATGAAACGCCAGTGCCATCGTATCGCGAAGATAGCGAAAATTGTCCCGGCGACGCAATTCCGCAACTGTATAACGCGGGCGATAGAGCGACCGTGTCTGATCTGAATAGAAATCCATATCGTCAAACTGATTGGGATCGCGACGCAGGCCATCATATTCGATCGGTTCGCTGAGCATCGCGAGCGGACTGCGGCCAAGCACCAGTCCGCGCGCAAGCACAGCCGGACGACGATTCACGTAGGTGTTGAATAATACCGCGGCATTCGTGTCCAACGGCTGAGGTGGTTGGATCGGCCGGCACTGCAGGAACTCGCCGGCGGTGTCATCCTCGGTTGCTCCACTGATCCCGATGTCGCGCGCCACTCGATTGTAAAAAGGGGCCAGCGAAGTGCGGCCAAGCCCCGCACGAGCTAACTCGTATTCGTTGTACGTATAACAGCCCGTGCCCCAAGCCGAGCCCAGCCCGCCAAGCGCAAAACTTCGCATCGGAGAGAACCCGTGGCTGATCATCGGTGCAAGCTTCTCCGCTCCGCGTACCGCGAAGGCTCGGGGAGGCGTTAACTGCGCTCCAACACGCACACCGGAAAGGTTTTTAGGATCGAGGGTCCCCACGAAGTAGCGAAACTGTCCGGGATCCGTGCGGCGAATCTCTTCAAAGTTTCCGCTGGGGATAAGCGATCGAGTTTGCTCATCGTCGATGCCAACATCCACCATCGTCACATCCAAGCCGTCTTCAACGGCTTGCTTCGCCGCCTGCGCTCCGCTGGGGCCGCTGCCTACGACGATAACGCGACGGGCCATCAGTGCGGCCGAAAAACTCTGAGCAGCCGCACAGGAGCGGCGAGAATGCCGAGTATTGCTACTGCTGCCAATCCGGCGGTCGCGCAGATCGGGCCGGCAGTTATCGGCTCGAATCCTGCATAGCGGGCCGGATCCATTTCGGCACGCGCGAGCTGTACGATCTCGTTGCCGTTTGGCCCTAACGCCGCGACGAGGCGCCGCATGATGGATCTCATACGCTGAGCGTACGCGCTTTTGGGAGGAGTTTTCCTCCACTACGAGCTAGTACGACCCGCTTACCGATGAAGATCATGTTAAAACAAGCAACCTTAGACTAGCGTCGCTTTGGTGAGGACGGTTTGCAGCAATTTCTTCGCTCCAAAGTGTTGCGCCTCGGTTTTCGCGAGTTGCTTTTTTCGCAAGTAGAGGCGATCGCGCTATGGTTGGTCGGAGGTTTGCCCGGCGTCATCGGTTTCGCACTGCGGTGGGCGGCGCTAAAACTTCTACTCAAACGCCTTGAGGGTTTTTGCTGGGTACAGCCAGGCGTGACAATCGTGCAAACGAACCGCTTGGAAATAGGCCGGTACTTCGGCTGCAATACCGGAACGTATATCAATGCAATCGGCGGAATCACAATGGGCGATCACGTCCTGCTCGGATCCAACGTAACAATCTCATCGGGAATCCATCCAATCGACGGCACGCTGCCGCCCGTCTTCGCGAGGCCCACAATTCCGAAAGCTATTCGGATTGAAGACGACGTCTGGATCGCGGCGGGTGCCGTTATTCTTCCGGGCGTCACGTTGCGAAAAGGCACCGTGATCGGGGCGAATGCGGTTGTCACCGAAGACACCGAGGAGTATGGCGTCTACACCGGTATACCCGCACGCAAAATGCGATCCCGGCTGTAAGCGGAGCCGTGGCTGCGTTGGGAAAAGGGGATCCGGCTCCGACGCCACCAACAGTCAGCGACGAGACACCTCACTGCTTTCGGAGTGATTACCATTGACTATCAAAGGCCAGATGCTCTTTGCGCTTATGCTACTCCCGATTCTAAGCGCATGTGGCGGCAATGGCAGTGCCGTTGCCCCTATGCAGACTGTTGCGATTCGCATGGCTTCGCGGATCCCCCCGCACGTTGCAAAAAGTGCTTCCGCAAATCTTGTTACCGATTCTGATTCGCTTCGCGCGTGGACACTTCAGGGAGGATTTACGCTCGGCAAAGCAGGCCAAATCGGACCAGTCGACGCTGAGTTAGCCGGAACCGGAACTGCCACCAGCGCTGACCTCTACAGCGCGATAATTACTGTTATGCCCGCGAGAAAATACACGTTTTCCGTTTGGGCAGACGCTTCCCGGTTCACGAAAGGCCGTCCGATCCTGATGGTCACCAGCCCCAGCCGGAATGCTGCTTATGGTCCGCAGTTTGCTTTCTCCGGCTCCGCCGGGAGATTTTCGGGTACGATAAGCATCCCAAACGGAGTCACCCGGGTACGTCTTGATGTCTCGTCCGCGGGCGGCACGATCGCAAAGGGGCAGAAGTTCAAGGTGTCGCGGCCGATGTTTAGCACCAATGGCTAAAGGGTTACGGTAAGCTCCTGCCGCTGGTCACAAGATAAATAGCGCCATGACGCGCAGCTCAACATTCTTGCAAACGCCCCAAAAGCGCGAGTATGCAATCGTGCTGCTCATCTTTTTGATGCTCTCAGTAACGCTGACGTCTTTGAAGATCGTCAGGCCCGTCGACCGGGAGGGTGACACAGCGTTCTACTCTCAGGTCGCGGACAATGTTGCTCGCCGGGGCATGGCCGTCAGCCAAATTCAAGCGGACGTCATTGCTTTCTATGAAAGCGGGCTTCTCACGATGAACGCGGCGGAGATTGCCGGTAACCCGCTCTCGTCGCCACGGACCAAAGAGATCAACGTGCTCCATTGGCATGCTTATTATATCTTCTATCCCCTGGGCATGCTCGCCAAAGTCTTTCCCACGTTGCCTTTACTGTTGTCGCTCTACGTGTTGAGTTTCACCGGACTTGCGGTGCTGGCATACTTCATATTGCGGGCTAGGAATGTCTCGATCGGCGCTGCGTCTCTTTTTTGCCTGCTCATTATTTCAGCCCCGGCGTGGTCGGAAAGCCTCCTTTCCGGCCAATTCTACCCCGATAGGCTCTTCATGCTAGCCGGGTTTATCTTCATGTACTTGGCCTCGCAGGATCGGACAAAAATATCCAGTTTAATCGCCGCAGGTTTTCTGTGCGCCCTCATTCATGAACGCGCCGCGATGATAGCGGGTATATTCTTGTTATCGTATATCATTCTCTACTGGAAGAATAACATATACGATCGTTATCTCAAACTGGCGCTGGGCATTTCTTTGCTGGCCTACGGCATAATCATCCTTAAGTTCACAATAACGAATCTGTATTATGCAACGTTTCTGCCGACCAGCTTCGCTCAATTGAGTAACAACTTTCATGCCCCGCAATTCGTTCAAAATACGGAGTTGTTCATACTGGTTAACGGTGTATTTCTCGTCTTCGCTCTGTTTGAGCGACGTGCAGCGGCGATCGCCATACTGATGATGCTACCAAATATTTTCGGTAACATCGGTGGAGCTGAGAAGACGGGCTGGATAACCCATTATCACTCATACTATTTTCCGGCACTCATTTGGGCCGCTCTTCTCGGATATGCAGCAGCCTATCGAATGGCGATTGGTCATAAGCGGCTAAGCACTTTTTATGCGGCGACCGCGTTCTCCATTCTTTTTCTCAGCTCGATAAATCCTTACGCACTGAATAAGCAAACCATTGATCCAGTTAATATCGCCAATCACTTTCTTGTGAAGTTTACTCAAGAAGCGAGCATATGGCTTAGTCCTGAAAATTCCGCACGCCAAGAATTCGCTGCGGCAGCCGATAAACTTCAGAATGCCGTTCCCGAGAAATCGGTAGTCTCGACCCCGGAATTCGCGTGGTCATATCTGTACCACAAAAGAACGATCCACATGTTCCCCGTGGACATAGATCACGCGGATTTTGCCGTACTTTCAGTCGCCAAAGATGGCGCGCGTCTAACATATAGTGGCGTAATGAGCTTTCTCAGCCCTGACGAACGGGCCAGGATCAACGAAGCCATGGTAGAGAGAATGAAAAAAGACGGGTACGATTTTGCACATGCTACACTCGTGCCCGCTCTAGGCGCTGCCGTAATAAAGCGCGCACACACAACTGCCGCGTACGCTGTGCAGCAGCCCGGTGTCCATTTCACAAGGAGTTCCTCGGCAAATCTTGCTCCCAATTCCGATACTCTGAGCGGATGGGGGGCACCCATCAAGGGGTACGTCACGGCAACCGGAGGGCCGGGGCGCGCAACCGATCTCGAATACACGGGCACCGGAGCGGCAACAAGCGCAACACTAGCTAGTCCGACAATTGCCGTGGTTCCGGGGAAAACGTATGTTTTTTCGGCCTGGGTCGACCCGTCGCACGTTACGGCTTGCAACGCGCTTTTGATGGTTACGAACGTAGCTCAGAATGTCGCCTATGGGGATCGGATTCCCGTTTACGGAACGGCTAGGCGCTTTACCGACCCAGTAACTATTCCAAACGATGTCACGCAGGTCGTGCTTGTTCTTACAAATGCCGGATGCACCGTTACGAAGGGACAGAAGGTGCGGTTTTCGCAGCCGATGCTCCGCGTAAAGCCCTAAGATGCTCGCATTTGTCACCGGGGCGGCCGGATTTATCGGATCGCACATCGTCGACCGATTGCTGAGCGACGGCTGGAGCGTCGTGGGCATCGACAACCTCTGCACCGGGGACGAACATAATCTGCGCGGCGCCGCCGAGCACCCGCGATTCCGGTTTTTTAACGCGGACGTATCGCTAAACTGGGACAGCTGGGTCTCGGCCCTCAAGCAGTCGGACCGCCGGCCTGATCTCGTGATGCACCTCGCCTCGCCGGCCAGTCCGGTTCACTATGAGCGACTCGCACTCGAAACGATGGCTGTCAACGCGCTCGGCACGATGCACGCCCTTGCGTTCGCGGGCGCCTGTGAGGCTAAGCTCCTCTATGCGTCTACTAGCGAGAGCTACGGCGACCCGCTCGAACACCCGCAGCGCGAAACATATTGGGGAAACGTCAACCCTATTGGAATGCGCTCGTGCTACGACGAGTCGAAACGCTATGGCGAAGCGTACGTAACGACGGCGGTACGCAAGAGCGGCGTCAACGCGCGCATCGCCCGCGTCTTCAACACTTATGGTCCGCGCATGCAGGCCGGAGACGGGCGCGTGATCCCAAATTTTTGTGTTTCGGCGCTGCGCGGCGAACCGCTGACCCTTTATGGTGACGGCTTGCAAACTCGTAGCTTTTGCTACGTCGACGATCTCGTCGAGGGGCTGATGCGCTTGGCTTTGCGGCCCGAGCTCGCTGGTCGCGTGGTGAACCTCGGTAACCCTAACGAATATACGATCCGCCAGCTCGCGGAGCTGACATCACGACTCGCCGGCGTTACGCTGCGCACAGAAAGACGCTCACTCCCGCCCGACGATCCGGTGCGTCGCCGTCCCGATATCGAGCTTGCGCGCACGCTGCTGGAGTGGGAGCCGATCGTTTCGCTTGAGAGCGGCCTCGCAGCGACGCTCGATTACTTCCGGAGCACAGCTAAAACGTCGAGCGCGTAATCTCGTTCTCGAACGCCGTCGCTCGCACGACGCCGGCCGCATCGAAATTGCCGCCACGGAGTCGCGGGACGCGCCCAATCCCGAGATAACGTAATCCCGCGCTGCAAACCTTTCCGGCATCAAAAATGTTGCGGCCGTCGACAATGAGGTCGCCACGCATCAACAACGCGCACCGCGGGAAGTCAAGTGTGCGAAACTCGTTCCATTCGGTCGCAAGGAGGACGGCGTCGGCCCCTTGCACCGCATCGTACATATCATCGAAAAACGCGAGCTCGGTGCCCACCGCTTTGCGCGCCAGCTCGTTTGCGATCGGGTCGTGAGCGTGCACGGTTACACCACGATCGAGCAGGCGTCCGATGATGTTGATCGCAGGCGCATCGCGGATGTCGTCGGTATTTGGTTTGAAGGCGAGCCCCAACACTGTCACGATGCGGCCCCGTAAACCATCGAGCTCGCGCTCCAATTTTAGGACGGTCCGCTCGACCTGGTGGCGATTGACTTGCTCGACCGCGTGCAGCAGCGGCGCAGGGTAATCATGCTCGATCGCCAGATGTTCGAGCGCTCGGACATCTTTGGAGAAACACGATCCCCCGTAGCCTATCCCGGGGCTCAGGAAATACGTGCCAATGCGATGATCGTAACCGATCCCGCGGCCGACCGCGCGCACGTCGACGCCCAGCAGCTCGCAAATGTTCGCGATCTCATTGATGAACGAGATTTTCGTCGCAAGAAACGCATTTGCGGCGTACTTGATCATCTCGGCCGTGCGAACGTCGGTCACGATAATCGGCGCATCGAGCGGAGCGTATAGGTCACGCATCACGCGCTCGCTTTCGGCGTCCTCCGTTCCGATTACGATGCGATCGGGTTTGAGAAAGTCGGCCACCGCCGAGCCCTCGCGCAAGAACTCCGGATTACCGACGGTGACCGAATACGCAGCCGGGGCATGCTCGCGAATGATCAATGACACCATCTCGCCTGTCTCTACCGGCACCGTTGACTTCGAAACGACAATCTTCGGACCGTCCAACGCAAGTCCGATCTCGCGCGCGACCGACCGTACGCTACTAAGGTCGGCGTGACCATCGGCGCGCATCGGCGTACCTACGGCGATAAAGATGATCTCGTTCTCGCGCACGGCGCTGCCAATGTCTAAAGAAAATGTCAGGCGCTCCGACCGCGCGTTGCGCGCGACCATCTCTGCTAATGACGGCTCATAAAACGGGATTTCACCCACTCGAAGGCGCGCAATTTTAGACTCATCGCTGTCGACGCATGTTACTGCGTTGCCGAGCTCGGCGAAACACGTTCCGGTCACTAGACCGACGTATCCCGACCCAACGATTGCAATTCGTCTCATCTATTCAAACCCTTCGCTCCGGTATCGGTCGCTCCTGGCCGAGCGCCGTCTACCTGAGAGTTGCGGAGCAGGAGAAGAATGTAGTCCGTGACAACCTTCAGCCGAGCGTGAAGTTGGAAAAAACGCTTGCAATCCTGATTCCCGTATACAACGACTGGTCATCGTTTTCTCAGCTCGTTCCAAAACTCGCCGAAGCGCTTCGCGATGTCATAAAAAGTGTGAGCGTCATCGCAATTGACGATGGATCGAATATTTCTCCGGCGTTGACTCGGGCGGACTTTGGTGAGCTGGACCCCATCGAATCGGTCGAGCTTCTGCGCCTCATCACCAACGTGGGACATCAACGCGCGATTGCGGTCGGGCTGGCTTACATTGCCGAAAGGGCACAATACGATTACGTGCTTGTGATGGACTCGGACGGTGAAGACAGACCCGAAGATGCGCGTAGGTTGGTGAGCGCGGTCGAAACAGAGTCGGCAACGTCGATCTTCGTCGCGCAGCGGTCCAAGCGCTCAGAGCGCGGCGCCTTCAAATTCTGGTACCGGCTCTACAAGGCCGCATTCCGCGGTCTGTCGGGGCAGAGTATCGATTTCGGAAATTTTTGCTTGATGCCGATGCCGGTTGCTAAGCGCATGGCATTTTCGCCTGAAACATGGAATCACTTTGCTGCGGCCCTCACGAAATCGCGCGTGCCGCTCGTGCGGATTCCTACGAGCCGCGGTAACCGGATCGCCGGCCGCTCGTCTATGAATCTGGTTTCGTTGGTCTCTCTGGGTATGAGCGCGATGTCCGTTTACAGTGATGTCTTGTTCGTCCGCCTTTTGATGGCGGGTGTCGCCTTATCCGTGCTGGCTGCAGCGGGCATGGTAACCGTGGTCGTGATTAAGTTTTTCACAGACTTTGCGATCCCCGGTTGGGCGACCAGTGCGGCGGGCCTGCTCGCCATCATGCTGATTCAGGCGGTCACGCTCTCCCTGACCGCGGCTATTCTGGCCTTAAGCAGCCGCTCGAATTACGCCCTCGTACCGGCATTCGATGCCGCCAGATACGTCGGCAGCGTCGACGTCATTTACCGCGCGAATCGGCACGCAGCGACGTGAGTCTAATGGAACTTTGCGCTGCCCGGTTTTGGAAGTAGGGATCGGCTTTTGTCATTTATCTCGAGCTCATGGTACGTCTTCTGTGAGAATTGGACATCGTACATCAAAGCATTAAGTAACAGCTGAAACCCCATCAAGAACGTTACCGCCGCAAGCATGATCGTTCCAGTAGCTCGACCGATGTGCGTGATTGCGGCCTCGATCCATTCGTAGACACCAAAAGAGAAGCCAAACAACGCGAGCAGCGTACCAAAAACGCAATACAAACTGGCTAAGTTCACATCGAAGATGAAATACTGAATGAGCAGACGGCGCAGCATTAACCGGAACAGTTGCGGAGGAAACTCGAAAATCACGCGTGAGATTGCGAGAGAGCTAGGCGCGGACGTATAAATCGCCGGCATTTCAAGTTCAAGGATAGGCAACCGTTTTAGACCGAGCTCGCAGAGCACGGACATTTCGAAAAAATACGAATCCGCGAAGGATTTCCAAGGCAATACCTTTAGCAGAGGGCCGTTAAAAGCTAGATACCCGTTGGTTGGGTCGATGGCATTCCAATAACCAGAAGCACACTTTACAAGCAACGACAACACGGCGTTGCCGATCAATCGCGTTCTCGGCATCAAGTTGATTACGTTGGAATCGAAAAATCGGTTACCCTTGACGCAGACGAGTGACGGATCGTGATTGAACAGCCGCCGGATGCTCGAGATAAATGCAGGATCCATTTGACCATCGGCATCCAACTTGACGATGACATCCGCGCCTTGATCCAGAGCTGCGCCTATACCGGTTTTCGTAGCCGCACCGACCCCGCCGTTTCGGTCACGTTCTATGACCTGCACGCGGCCGTCTCCGCCATAGGCCTGTCGAACAACCTGTCCCGAAAGTTCCGGACACCCGTCGTCAACGACGATGACTATGTCAGCTTGCTTGAGCGCTTCGCGCACGACGTCCAAGATCGTGGCGGCGGCGCGATATGACGGGATAACGCAGTACACGCGCTGCTCAAGATGCTCGGGTTCGGTTGACAATTCCGCGCTGAAACGTTCGATCACGGGTAATTCTCGCTGTCATCGGGTTTTCTTGCGACGATCGGCCGACTCCACGGTTGGGGCCAATAAATCCCGAATTCAAGCGGGTTTTCGTCCATTATTCGAACGCCCATGAATCCCGCGTCTCTCAAATGACGCTCCAAATCATCCAAACCGAAAACGCGCATCTCTAACACGGAGGATCCGCCACCATGGAAGCACAGCTCTGTAAATTCCTGTCGCCGTCCGTCGCTTGTAATGTTCACCAATTTTCGCTTATCGCCATTTGGAACCAGCTTCCAGTCATGTAACTCAGGGAAATGTTCAATGGTCCTACCAAAAATGTAAGGCACTGTCAGAATAAGGGAACCACCTGGCCTTAACATAGAGTAAAGCCCGTCGAATGCGTCTTGCACGGGCGGCTCAACATGTTCCAGGACTTCGCTGCACGAAACTACGTCACATGTACCGACGAACTCAAGCCCTGGATCCGTGACATCGAGAAACAGATTCTCCGCAAATATTTCTCTGTCGAACTGCGTATTGGTGTACGAGAACTTGGAGGCATAGATTTTCTCGAACTTGGGCCAGTCGCTGACGCCAATTCCTCGGAGTTTGGGCCGTTTAGGCCATTGAGGCACAGGAGCAGCCTTCTGAAACAGTGCTCTTCCAACCAGGTACGCTAACGCCCGGAGGCGGACAACAGCCCCGCACTTCGGGCAGGCGCCGCCTTCGCGATCCAAGTCCTGGAGCGCTAGCGACCTTACCTCGGCTCCGCACACGTTGCAAATAAAAGTCAGACGCTGCTCGGCAGTACTTGATCGCGTCCCCGCCATGGTCGTGCGGTCTAGCCTCTAGTTTGAGGAGCGTTTGGAACCGGTTCCCGTTCCAAACACGTCGCGAAAACGAGCGTTCCCGCTATCTTTCGCGGAGACGATGGGCTCGGCTGCAAGCGGCCACGCAATGGCCAAATCCTCGTCGCACCACAATACGCCCACTTCCCGATTCGCTTCGTATTCTGCCGTCTGTTTGTACGAAAAAACGACGTCCTCGGAGAGCGCCAGATAGCCGTGCAGGCACCCTTCGGGCACATAGATTTGATGGTGATTGCTCTCAGTCAGTGTGAAGCTTTCCCATTCTCCAAATGTGGGCGACTCCGGTCGCGCGTCGACCACCACGTCGAATGCCTCCCCTCGCAGAACCTGCACGAGTTTACTCATTCGGTTATCGCCGTGTAGCCCGCGCAGTACGGATTTCCTGGAGAAAGAAACATTGTCTTGAACGAAATTGGCGGTTATCCCGAAGCCCGCGTATCGAGACTTGACAAACGTTTCCTTAAAAAACCCGCGTTCGTCGCGGAAAACCGCCGGAGTCAATAACAATACCCCGGCGATGCGCATGTCGCTTTCTCGCAAAGAACTTCTCTTTATACATTCACGAGGCCACGAGATGCGGCCACCAACTGATTGGCACGAAACAATGACTCGAATTGTCCGGCATCGGTCCACCAGCCCTCGAGAACATCGTAATACAGATCGCTCTCCCGGATGTACGCGTTATTGATATCTGTAATCTCCAACTCGCCGCGGGCCGATGGTGTCAACGCGTGACAAAAACCGAACACGCGAAGGTCGTACATGTAGATGCCCGTGACAGCATACCGGCTTTGTGGAATAAGCGGCTTCTCCTCGATGCGCACAATCCGGTCGCCATCGAGTTGCGGACAGCCGAACCGTTCGGGATCGTCCACCTCCTTGAGAAGGATGCGGGCACCCGATTTCTGGCGGCCAAATTCCTCAACGTAAGGGCTGATGTCGTCTTCGACAATGTTGTCGCCGAGTATGACAACGATTCGATCACCGTCCGCGAAGTTCTCGCAAAGCCGCAATGCATCGGCAATGCCGCCTTCGCCCTCTTGATAGGTATACGAGATATCCTTCAGCCCAAACTGCCGGCCGTTACCCAGAAGTCGCAAAAAATCGCCGGCCGAATTTCCGCCGGTAACGATCATGATATCCTTTATCCCCGCCTTGCAGAGCGTTTCGATGGGATAATAGATCATCGGCTTATCGTAGATCGGCAGCAGATGTTTGTTCGTGATCTTGGTCAATGGCTTTAAACGCGAGCCAAGGCCGCCGGCGAGAATGATTCCTTTCATTGCGCAATCACCAGACGGTGCGTATATTGCCGACTGAAGTAATCCTTAAACTCGCCGGACCGTAACGGGCGCCACCAACTCTCGTTCGCCTGGTACCATTCGATCGTAGTTCGCAGACCGTTCTCAAAAACCACGCGTGGTTTCCAACCAAGGCGGCGCGTTTTACCAGAATCCAAGGCATAGCGGCGATCGTGGCCTTCACGGTCCAAAACGTGCGTGACGTGCGTATCCGCGGAACGGTTCAGCCCTCGAATCAAAAGCTGCGTTATCTCGAGATTAGTGCGATTGTTGCCGCCGCCGATGTTGTATATGTTTCCGATCTCTCCGCGTTCCAAGACTTCCAGTATACCGCGGGCATGATCCTCGACGTGGAGCCAGTCGCGCTCTTGTTTTCCATCGCCGTATAAGGGAACCGGTTGATCGTCAATCAGATTTGTTATGAAGAGCGGAATCAATTTTTCCGGATACTGGTAGGGCCCGTACGTGTTGGAGCCGCGTGTGATGAGAACCGGCGCCTGATAAGTCGCCCAATATGCTAATACCTGCAGGTCGCCACCGGCTTTGCTCGCGCTGTAGGGGCTGCGAGGTCGCAGTGCATCCTCCTCGGCTGACGCGCCGGACGGCACGTCGCCATAAACCTCGTCCGTAGAAACCTGCAGGAATCGTCCGATCGTAAATTTCCGGACAACTTCAAGCAGCACGTGCGTTCCCAGCACATCGGTTCGTATAAAATCTTCCGGATTCAGGATCGATCGGTCGACGTGCGTTTCCGCCGCAAAGTTCACTATTGCGTCGACACCGTCCCCAACCGCTTCCTCGACGGCCGCACGATCGCAAATATTTCCCTTGGCGAAGCGGTATCTCGGATCGGTCTCAAGGTCGGCGCAGTTCGCGGGATTGCCCGCATAGGTCATAGCATCAAGATTAACGATTCCGTATTCGGGCCGCTCCTTTAATATAAGTCTAACAAAATGCGAACCGATGAAACCCAACCCGCCGGTGACCAAAAGGCGCATGTCAAATAGGCTCCAGAGAATTGCAAGGGTGTCCAGGGCAGCATCCTTAGGCGACGCCCGGCATGCGGCCTTCCAAATCCCACCCCCTCTGTACCGGGTCGTACCTTGGCGGCGGACTATGCAATCGGCGCTTCCCGATTTTCAGGCGCACTCGGTATGTTTTTCGCGAACTTTTCCAAAATAAGCCTGGCGACCATGGGAAGCTCTTCCACCTGCAAGATGCGAGCGACCGCAAGAAATACCAGCGCGCCGATCGCGATCTGACCGAACAAGAACCAGGCCCGCGACGCAAATGAATGCGCGGGTTGCACGCCCAGCGCCTGGATCCAGTGAAGCGCGCCGACCATGACGGCGGACGCGACAAGGATCTTTGCCACCGAGCTGACGAGCGCCATCCAATCCACTCCGCGAACGATTCGCACGACGATCGTCAGCAACAGGGCGGCTTGAAAAATCTGGCTTAGTGAGTTCGCCAAGAGCAAGCCGCGCGCGCCGAGCGTCGGCAGCCATGCAAGCGACAATACGACGTTGATGACGACGGCAATTATGGAAACGACTACGGCCCAGTTCGTTTCGTTACAGGCAAAACACACGCGCGAAAGCACGACGTTCGCCGCCAGCGCCACCAGCCCGACAGCCGCGTACGGTAGCAGTCCAGCGCATAGATCGGTTGCGGTCGGGCCGAAACTACCGCGCTCGAAAAGCGTTTGCACGATGGGGCGCCCTAATACAATAAGAGCGCAGACCGATGGAATGATAATAAAATTAACAAGCCGCAAACCGACGGCAACGCTTTGTCCGACGCCGGCCCGATTCGATCGGGCGAATTCGGCCGCCAGTAGCGGAAAAATCACCGTCGCAATTGCGGCCGCGAAGATTTGCTGCGGAAAGTTGACCAGCTTCGTCGCATAGTTCATGCCGGCTATATAGCCGGGCGTCAGCGTCGATGCGAAGTACCGATCGAAGAACAGCGCGGTTTGCCCGGCTGCCGATCCGACGACGATAGGGCCAAGGACGCCGGCAATCGCCCGAAGTCCGGGATGGCGAACGTCGATGGTGAGGCGGTACTTTCCGGTCAACAAAATGGCGGGAATTTGCACGAGCATCTGCGCGATCAGTCCAAGCGACGTTCCAAGAACGAGTGCAAAAATTCCGATGCGGTGATTTAGAAGCAATACAGCGCCAATCGTGACTACGTTTAAAGCGATACCCGTCAGAGCGGTCGCTCGAAAACGCCGATGCGAATTCAGAATCGCCGTGAAGACTCCCGAGAGACTGACTGCGATGATGCTCGGCATCAGCCAGCGCGTCATACGGATGGCCACACCCATTTGAGGCTTCGGAAAGCCGTGCGCGATGATCGGCACGAACCATGGTGCCAAGAAATATCCGAGCACGGCGCAGACCGCTAATATAATGAAGAGCCCGTTGATGACGGTGTTGGCAAGGCGCCAGCCGTCCTCGTCGCGGCCGTGCGTCAGGTATTCGGAAAATGTCGGTACGAGCGCGCTGACGAGGGCACCGTTGAAAACGCCGAACAAAATCGTCGGCACGACGGCGGCTGCCAGGAACGTATCCATCTGCCACTGCGTACCGTAGTATCGCGCGCTGACTACTTCGCGCGTGAAGCCGAGCAGTGTCGATCCGAGTGTCGCGCCCATGATAAAAAGCGTCGAGCCTGCCAGCCCGACGCGATTCGGTGTAGCCGAAGAGACGACGTGAAGGCGCGGCTTAATGCGCGCCGTCCTTGCGAATGACGGCGGGGACCGTCTTCGCCAAGATCGCTAGATCGCTCAACGGGGACCAGGTGTCGATGTAGTGATTGTCCAGGCGCATCCATTCCTCGAACGACACGTCCGAGCGGCCATTAACCTGCCACAGGCATGTAATCCCCTGCGGAACGCTAAGGCGCCGCTGCGCTGCCGCCGAGTAATGCTCGACTTCTGAAGGCAACGGCGGGCGCGGACCAACGAGCGACATGCTCCCGAGCGCGACGTTAAACAGGTTCGGCAGCTCGTCGATGCTGGTGCGGCGCAGGAACGCGCCGATCGTATGCAGCCGCGGATCGTTGCGTATTTTGAAGACGGGACCTTCGACTTCATTGAGGTGGAGAATGTCGTCGCGCATCGCATGCGCGCCATGCACCATCGTTCGTAGCTTGAACATGCGGAAGCGCTTGCCGTCTTGTCCGACGCGTTCTTGGGCATAGAACGGCGAACCGCGATCGACCAGAACGATCGCGAACGCGGCGATCGCGATCACCGGAAGCGCGATCACAAGAAGAACGGACCCGAGTACGATGTCGGTCGCGCGCTTTGCGATGTACCACCAACCGGGAACGATGCGCGCCGACGTGCGCCCCTCGTCACGGGTTCCAAGGGAACCCTGCTCGGGGTCGTTCGACAAGCTCACGATGACACTCGAAGAAGTAGCCGCCGCTTGCTCGCGTATTACGTGCATGCCGCCCCTTCAAAAGATGCGGCCACTGTCTTACCCACTAAGTCCAATCCGTCGACGGCGCCCATGTTCGCACCAGCTCCCGGTCCGAGATGCACGAACGGCACATATTCGCGCGTGTGGTCGCTGCCCGGCGCGGTCGGATCGCACCCGTGATCCGCCGTGAAGAGCACCTCATCGCCAGATCTCAAATATGACTCCAAACGCGGAAGGAGAGCATCCAGCGCTTCCAGGGCTTGACCATACCCGCGGACGTTGCGCCGGTGACCGTACTTTGAGTCAAAATCATTAAGGTTGACGAAGATAAATCCTTGATCCAGGCTCTCGAGGAGCCCGAAGGCTTTCTCCATGGCATCACGGTTATCGGCGACCCGCACGGACGACGCGATCCCGTGCCCGCAATAGATATCGCAGATTTTCCCAACGGCGTGAACGGCGATTCCGTCCCTTGCCAGCCGGTCCAAGATGCTCGGCGGGGGAGTAATCGCGCAGTCGCGGCGGTTCGCCGTCCTGGCGAACGCGCCGGGCGTGCCGACGAAGGGCCGTGCAATAACCCGGTTCACGGCATGGGGCTGCACCCGCATCCCGCGGGCGCGCTCGCACCCGTCGTAACGTTTCGGCCACGGCACGATTTCTTCATGCCCGGCCACCCGCAAAACGGATTCCCCGGACGTGTAGAGGCTGGGCCGGCCGGTGC
>JABXNS010000035.1_pt1 | contig 74981 bp, 60 predicted proteins | sample 7301101 | NCBI WGS metagenome assembly JABXNS01 (sample SAMN14449646, study PRJNA615230) | soil metagenome | isolation source: soil from bare, unvegetated metal-rich iron-sulfur acidic spring small-cell... | place: Canada: Paint Pots Mound, Kootenay National Park, BC | collected 2017-05-25 | reverse complement strand
CCACTCCAACGTGCGGCTTCCGGCGGCAGTGGAGAGATGGCTGAGCCGCTTCATCATGACGCCGAGGCTTCACGGCATCCACCACTCGGTGGTGAGCGACGAAGTCAACTCCAACTGGTCGAGCGGTCTGACCATTTGGGACCGCCTGCATCGGACTTTGCGCGTGAACGCGTCACAAGAGGAAGTGATTATTGGCCTCCCAAAGATTCGCGATCCCGAGGATGTAACCCTGCCAAAGGTTCTGAAGATGCCCTTCGAGAGGGATGTCATGGAGGAGGTGGGCTGAAATGAAAGCCGTCTATTCCTTTCGACGTCACGATCCACAGCTAGTGTAATCGCGATATGGATCGCATCGACCGGCCTCAGCCTGTTCTGCCGCCCGCCGTCCGGATCGGTGTCCTGCTGGCTGCCCTTGCTGTCGTTGCCATTGCCATGTCAGGCCTGGGGACGCGGTGGGGGTGGTGGAATTTCCGCACCGGTTTCGTCGTGTTAAAGTGGGGCGCGTATGCGGCGATTGCCACAGCACTCGTCACGATTCTCGCCGCCTTGCTTGCTCGAGGCACAGATCGGCGCCGGAGTCTCGCGGCCGCTGCGGCGATCACGGTGATCGCGCTCGGAGCGGTATCTGTTCCGTGGCGTTTCTCGCGCGCGGCGCGCGCTGTCCCGCCGATTCATGACATCACAACCGACTTCGACAACCCGCCCGGCTTCGTCGTGCTGCGCGACCAGCGCGTGGGGGCGAGCAACTCTATCGAGTACGGCGGCCCCACTCTCGCGGCGCAACAGCGGGCTGGTTACCCGGACTTGGGCCCCGTAATGCTCAAGCTTCCGCCCTCACAGGCTCTTGAGCGAGCCGCTGACATTGCGGCACAGCTCGGTTGGAAAATCGCGGCCAAGGACACTGCCGCCGGCCGCATCGAAGCGACCGACCGCACCCGATGGTTCGGCTTTACCGACGATATAGTCGTGCGTATTACCCGTGCGGCGGGAGGATCGCGCGTGGACATCCGATCGGTCTCACGTGTAGGAAAGAGCGATGTGGGAACGAACGCACGGAGGGTTCGCGCTTTTCTTGGCCGCCTCCGAAGCAGCGCGTAGGCGAATGACCTTGCGCTAACTCAGGCCAAGGTTCGCAGGGGGAGGGTTAGACGACGGTAGCGTCCCTTCAGACCGGGTCGCAGCACAGAGCCGTCGATGCCGACGCGAAAAGTCCCGCCCATAGCGTTGCACGGGCTACGGTTCGACATGACCCCGACCTCCCAACTAACCCGGGCGGAATCCACTCGAGCTGGCGGATCTCTGCTGTCGCCTGAGCGTGCGTCTGGTCGGTGTCCTGCATCACGCCAATGGCCGTGATCGCGGGCGGTTTTCTCTTCCAGATGCGCCGATAGTCGGCGAACGGATCGACGGTGTGCTCATGCCAGCGCGTTCGCTCAGCGACTCCGTCGACCCGGATCACATACAACTTGTCGGAGACGAAGCTCGCGCGCGCGTAGCCGGACGGTTCAGCATTTCCGAACGTGTAGAAGATGATCCGGGCCGAATTGCCGAATATTCCTGGCTTCCCGAACACGACGTAAACGCGGATCGGCGAGTCGTCGAGCTCCTCGGTGCGCAGATCCGCAGTCGCGGGCGCATCGAGCACGCGCCACGACCACCGGAGCGTGCCATCCGACTCCGCCAGCTCCGGAGAGAGCTCACGGTAGAACCACGCGGCGCGACCTGCACCATGGACTCTAAGGACCGGACCGTCGCCGTCGTTCCTGACTTCGATTTCGGGCGCGCGTTGCCCGCGAACCGCGCGGACCTTCCACCCCGGTGGGACGCCGGCGCCGAGTCGTGCGCCGGTCAGGCCGAGGATGTCCATCCGCTCGGACACCGCCAATGCGATCAACAGCATCATGAAGCGCATCGATAAGTCCGGATCAGTAGCCGGATGGGCTCGCGCACGCTATCGTGAGCGCTAACGGCAGGACCGACGAACAAAGATGAAAGCGGTGCATATCCGACCCCTTCGGTAAAGACGTCGTGATGAGAGCAAGGCTGCCCCCCCCCGGCGATCCCAGCAGGACTTGCAACCGCCGTTCCCGGCGCCCTGAGCGGGACGGTCGTCTGCCTTGTATATACGATATGGTTGATTTTGCCGCGCGAATTTGTGGTGCAGCAATTTAATCTGCCTAGCGTGCGCTGCGGCTGGACACCGGGCGCTAGCCGGGGCGGCGCACCGAATCGTTGTCGAGAGCCCGTACAGTTGCATGGGGTATCAAACCCCCGGCAAACCGGCTTCCATGAGTTCAAGCGCGAAGAAATCGGCGCCCGCCGGTGTCTCACAAAGGGCAGGGAGATGCGACGGTCGCGCCCGGCAAAGCGCGGGAGCGTGAGGAGTTGTGAAACGGCGATACCAGAATAGCGTCGCAAAGGCATTCGAGGAAGTGCTCAGCGAGCACCTCGCGGCGCTCTACCGAACAGCTCTCCGCCTTTGCGCGGGGCGCGAAGCGGACGCCGAAGACCTCCTGCAAGACGCGATGCTGCGGGCTTTCGAGGGATACGCGGAGCTGAAGGACATGGCCGCGGCAAAATCATGGCTATTTACCATTCTAGTGCGCACCAATCTGAATCGAATAAGGGCGAACAGTCGCCGCGCTGAAACGCTCACTGCTGATATCGATGTCACGGCGTTCGAGGAGGCACTCGCCAACTGGAGCCCTTTGAGGAACCCCGAAGAGGAGTTGTTCCTCTCCCATTTGCGGGAGAATATCCGAGATGCTCTTGATTCCCTGGACACCTCGCTTCGAGAAACAGTGTGGTTGGTCGATGTCGAGGGATTCCGGCTCCGCGAGGTGGGCACCATGCTGGGACTACCTGAAGGCACGGTTGCATCGAGGCTCTTCCGCGCGCGCCGGGCTCTGCGCGAGCTCTTGCGCGGCGAAGATAGGGTTGCCGGGGTGAGGGTACGCCGATGACGATGTCATGCGGCTCGGCGCGGCGCATCCTCTGGCCGGATGGCGGTCCACGTGCGATCTCTCCTGAGATCGTCGACGCACAGAAGCATTTTGCCGAGTGCGCTGGGTGCCGGCAATTCGCGAGCGACATGCGCGTTGTCTCGGACGGCCTGAGCGCCGCGGCGCCGAGAGTGGACGCGCCGCTCGATGTCCGGAACCGCTTGTTCAAAGCAATCGCGCGCCTGCGCAGCGATCGCGCGGGCGCGGGGCCACGGCCGGCCGTCTTCGCGGGGCTAATGGCTGTCGTCGCGACGGTTTTTCTCGCTGTTGCGACTTCTCTCTTCGTGTCACACGAGTCGTCGCCCGCCCCATCGATGGTGGCAATGTTGACGGAGGATCATACCCGATCTCTGCACGATACGCGTATCGATTCCGAAAATCCGTTAGAGGTCACGCGCTGGCTCGCGGACCAGCTTCATTTTTCGGTTGCCGTGCCCGTCCTGCCGAGTGCCAGCCTTCACGGAGCCCGGCTCTGCGTCGCCGATGGGAGGCTCGGTGCGGTCGTGGAATACAAGAGCGGGGCTGATCTTGTTTCGTATTTCGTAATACCAGACGGCAGGAGTTCCGACATCAAGGGGTCAATCCAATTTAGCTACGCTTCGCGAGACGGCTACCACGTGGTGTCCTGGCGCGAGCCGGGTTTCCTTCATGCTATGGTCGGCAGTATACCGGAGCGGCGTCTCGCTGACCTCGCTCACGCTTGCATCAAAGCAATGGGACGAATTGCCTCGATCGGCACCGCATTCATCGCGACACGCAGCCGCGCGTGAAAGTGCGGCCCGCTGCCGAGCGGAAATGTTGTGCGCCTCTCGCCGTATCGCCTCAACCCAAGTCCGGTGTTTGATGGGTCGTTGCGACCCATCAAGGATCGACTTCTCGACCCCATCGCTCGCGCTCTCGGGCCAAAGCTTCACCCGAACGTCGTCTCGGTGCTTTCGTTCCTGTTTGGTCTCGCCGCTGCGGTGCTGGTGTTTCACCAGCTCTATTTCGCCGCGCTGCTAGTGTGGGCTCTCAGCAGGCTTGCTGACGGACTCGATGGATCTCTCGCCCGCGTTCATAACCGTCAGACGGACTTTGGCGGATATTTGGACATTCTGCTCGACCTGGTCGTTTATGCCGCAATCCCCATCGCCTTAGTACTCGGGTCGGCTGCCTCAACCTCCTCTTACATCTCGCTCATCGCGCTGCTCGCCGCCTACTACGTGAACGTGGCTTCGTGGACGTATCTCGCCGCAATCCAGGAGCAGCGCGGGCGCGGGGCGAGGGAGCGCAAGGAAGAGACTACCGTCACAATGCCACCGGGATTGATCGAAGGAACCGAGACGACCGTTTTCTATGTCTTATTCCTCATCCTGCCGACCTACGCCCCAAAGCTTTTTCTCGCGATGACGGGATTGCTGATCATCACTATATCCCAGCGGGTCACTTGGGCATGGCGTCACCTCCATGTCGACAACCCGCGGCAAGGAAACTCATGACCGGACGGATCTGGCGAAACGATTGCTCGACACGCGCCAAAAGGTTCGGCGCCATTAGCTACACCGCGTTGGCGATTGCATTTCTGGCGCGGGCTGATGTCTTGTCTGCTCAGGAGACTGCCGCGCTGAGCGGCGCGGTTCGATCAGCGACAGGCGCGCCCGCGCCGGAGATTGCGGTCGCATTCAGGCCGCTCCACGCGGGTTATACCGTTACGACCACATCGACCGATTCGCTCGGCCGGTTCCGATTGTCCATTCCTTCGGAGACGAACGGCGATCTCACCCTCTCCGGCGCAAGGTTCAAACCCGAGAGCGCGCGCATTCCCCCTCTTCCCGCCGGGGGATCGCGTGAAGTCGCAATAGTACTCTCTCCGCTCTTCGCACTGGATGCCGTCACGGTGGTAGCAGTCAGAAACCGTCCGTTGCTCGACACCAGGGGTGCGGCGACCGGAGGAAGCGTAGAGAGAGAAGAGTTGGCCGCCCTGCCCGCCGATGCGCGCGATCCGCTCTCCCTCGCCTTTACTATTCCTGGCGTCGCGCAGTCGATCGCATTCTTCGGCGATGCTCCGCCGCTCACAATCGACGGCGCCAACTCGCTCTACACCGAGTACACCATCGACGGTCTCGATAACAATGAAGGCTTTCTCGGCGGGCCGAGGGTGGAGTTTCCGCTCAGCGGGATTTCACGGCTGTCGGTTCTCGCCAATACCTATGGCAGCGAGTGGGGGCGAAGCTCCAACGGCGTCGTGAACGTTGAGACGCGCGCGGGAAGCGAAAGGTGGCGGGGCGAGGTCTTCGCATACGATCGCCCGGGAATTCCGTTCGATGCCAAACCAGCCTTTACACCGCCAGGCGTAGATCCGAACGGCTTCAAGCGTACCCAGGCAGGATTCTCGATCGGAGGTCCGGCACTTCGCGACAACACTTTCTTTTTTGGAACCGGTGAGCACACCAGGGAAAGAGAAGACCGGATCGGGTCGACGGCTCGGGCTCAATTCCTCGGAACAGAGCTTCGCAACACATCCAAATGGTTCGCCCGTCTCGATCACGGTTGGTCGCCTACGCAGACATCGACGGTAAAATTCGCGTTGAGCGATGTCTCGCGTGCCGGGCAGGGCGGCGGTCTGATCGTTCCGGAAGCGGACATTACGACCAGGCGAATCGGGTCGCTGGCGTCACTTTCTCATCTGACGAGCTTTCGGAGCGGTGACGCCGAGAACGCGCTCTCCGCTCAGCTCGGCACGTTTCACTGGTATTTCCCCCCGACCCGCAGCAATCTCGAGACGCCACAAGTCACGATCGTTGCAGCAGATTCAGTCACCGCGGAAGCGGTCGTCGGATCGAGCAACTTTGTCTTCGACGAGCGCGAGCGGCAGCTACAGCTTCGCGATATCGTCGAGCTTCGAGTTGCCCAACGGCATACGGTTCGCCTGGGCGGAGACGTCACGGCCAGTAGCTTCCGTCTCGATGCATCGAGCACGAGTCCGCGGGGCGCTTACACAGTGATCGACGATGGTAATATCCGTCCCGCGGGCTCGCTTCTCTCGATTACCGACATCCCCTCCGACGTGCGCGTACTGAGTTACACGGTCGACGCCAACCCGCAGAAGGTCGACCTCACTCAGGCGCTGTACGCCGCATTTATAGACGACGACTGGCGGGTCACGCCGTGGCTGGCGGTCAACCTCGGCTTGCGATGGGACTACGACGACATCACTTCGCGCGGCCGGAGCAAACCGGATCTCAACAACTTTCAACCGCGAGTGAGCTTCAATTGGTACCGGACACCGCAAACTGTCATCCGCGGAGGGGCAGGTCTCTACACAGGAAAATTTCCCTACGCCGTTTACTCCGACGCGATCCAGTTCGGTCCAAACGGGAACGCAGTCGTGACCTTTAAGGGAAGCCAGTTTCCCCCACCGGCCTTCATGCAAGGTCCTTCGTCTTCCCAAGTCGCGGCTCTTCGCAGCTCCTTTCCGCCGCGGGAAATACGCGAGACCTTTGCTCTCGGCCTCCAGCAGCCCGAAAGCCGACAGGTCTCCATTGGCTTTCAGCGGCAGCTCGGTGAGACGTGGACAGTTACGCTCGACGGTGTGTTGGTCGACACCCGACATCTGCCGCGATCATGGGACTTGAATCCCGACGCGCGACCAGTCACAGCCGCCGATTCGGTAAACCTCAGCACTGACGCCGGTGATGCGGCGCGGCCGGTGCGTCCAGTGACAGGGTCGTATCGCCGACTGACCACAACCGAGTCCGGAGGGCGGGCCACTTACAGGGGACTGCTCACCACGCTGCGCCGCCGCGTCTCGGAACGTTCTGGCGTCGAAGCCACATGGGTATGGTCACGCGCGCGCAACAATACGGAAGACATCAATTTCAATGCGTCGCACGCGAACGACTACGATGCCGAATGGGCTGACGCAATAAATGATCGCCGGCACAGAATTTCGGTGCGCGGCTTCCACACCATATTGAAACGTCTTCGATTGGGGGGTATCGCTGATTTCCAGACTGGCACTCCAATCAATCGGATCGCCTTCTTCCGCGATCTCGATGGATCGGGTGACATCTACGGGAACGGCTTCATCGGGAATTACGATCGGTTCGCCGGCGTGCCACGAAATGGAGAGCGGCTTCCCGGCAGCTTTCAGTTGGGCGCGAATAGCATTTACGAATTGCCCGTCGGTCGCGGCTACCTCGAGTTCCGCGCCGACGTTTTCAACCTTCTCAACACGCGAATCGTATCGGGGTTCGTCAATGGCATTCCCGGCGGTGGTCCGCGCACTCAGGTTGGGCGGCCCGGCGATCCCGTCGTTTACCAGAACGGCGGCGCCCCGCGACAGGTGCAGCTCTCGGCAAGATACATCTTCTGATGCCGGCCGTCCGTTCGCGGGGCATCAACGTTCGAAAATGTCTCTCCGCATGTTCTGCGCTGATCATTGCCTCCGCGTGTGCGTCGGAGAGCCCCAAGCCCACGATGGACGTCGCGGGAATGCCATGGGAGGGTATCGTGGCACGAAGCCGTGGAACGGTAGTCAGGTGGCGGATGTGGCGGGGCGATCCGTCAATTAACAGCTACATCGATCAGTGGGTGGCGCCGCGACTGTTCCGTGACTACGGCATCACCCTCCAGACAGTGGATGGCCAAGGCGCCGAGATCGTAAATCAGCTTGTCGTCGAACGCGAGGCACATGCGACGGGCTCGACGGACCTCGTATGGATCAACGGAGATACGTTCCGCAATTTGCGAAAGGAACGGCTGCTATGGGGGCCGTGGGCCCAGCGCCTTCCCAATGCCGCGTTCGTCGACAGTGGCTCGCCGACCATCATGCGCGATTTTGAGCAGCCGCTCGAGGGGATGGAATCGCCTTGGGGCCGAGTGCAACTCGCGCTGATCTATGACACATCGAAAGTGGCTGCGCCGCCCCGCACGGTTGCCGAGCTCGCAAAATGGATTCGCGCCCATCCTGGGCGCTTTACGCACGATCAGGAATTCACAGGAATGACTTTCCTGAAGTCGGTGATGTACGCTCTCTCAGGTGGAGCGGGTGCGTTCCAGAATGGTTTCGACGAGAGGCGTTACAGTCGTGGAAGCGAGCGTTTGTGGAGCTGGCTCGACAGCGTGCGTCCGTTCTTCTGGCGGCGTGGCACGACGTATCCTGCGGGGGTCGCAGATCTCCATCGCCTGTTTGCAAACGGTGAGATCGCCTTCACGATGTCGTACAACCAGAACGAAGTGGTGACCAAAACCCGTCAGGGCATTCTTCCCCCGACCTCGCGTGCATTCGTATTGCGGGATGCCAGCATCGCGAACTCACACTACCTCGGAATCACCGCCAGCGCCCGTAACCCCGCCGGAGCAATGGTGGTCGCAAATTTTTTGCTCTCGCCCGCTGCACAGTTCGAGAAGTCGAGACCTGAAGTGTGGGCGGACGGGACTGTACTCGACCCGCACAAGCTGCCTTCCGAATGGTCGGAGCGGTTCCGCGCGAGCGGTTCCGATCCCCACGCCGCACCCATGGACACGCTCGCGCGTTACGCACAGCCCGAGATAGCACCGGAGTACCAGGAGCGCCTGATGAGCGATTGGCGCTCCCGTATGCGGGCGCGCGCCGAGTGAAGCGGAAGAACGTCGGACTTCTCGCAGCTACGTTTGTCGCGAGCCCGGTACTCGCGGGAATCGTCTACTCCGCGCTCGCGGCCGTTCATCTCGCAGGACCGGCGCGCTCCGGCCTGTCCACCGACAGCATACGCGCGGTTTTGGCGGATAGGGTGACGTGGAGCGGTCTGGGCTTTACGGTGTGGGTGGCTGCCGCCTCGACTCTGGTCGCATGCCTGCTCGCAATGGGCTTGGCGTTTCTCTTCCGCGGCCACAATCGGCTCGACAGACTGGCGCGAGTTCTTGCGATCGCTCCGCTGCCGTTACCGCACGCCGTCGCCGCGCTGTGTGGAGTGCTGATATTATCGCAGAGCGGAGTCCTCGCGCGCATGGCGGCGGCTGTTCATCTCGCGAGCTCTCCTCAGGCCATGCCCGCTCTGATTTATGACCGGTGGGGAATCGGATTGATCCTCGCTCTCACGTGGAAAGAGGTCCCCTTCCTGGCCCTTCTCGCGTTCTCGGCGCTCGCGACCAGTGGCGACCTTCTGGAGGAAGCCGCGCGCAGTCTTGGAGCGGGCCCGCTCACAACATTTCGCCGGGCGATATTCCCAGCGTTGTGGCGTGGAATGCTGCCGGGGGTCGTCGCCGTCTTCACGTTCGTAGCCGGCAACTACGAAGCGGCAGCGCTCCTTGCTCCCAGCGCACCACTCGCTTTTCCACTCCTCACCATCGAGCGTTACCGGGATTCGGCGCTCTCGGTTCGACCGGACGCGTACTCGTTGGTCCTGATTGCGGCGTTCATCAGCATCTCCGTGATTGCGCTTCACGAGTGGATCGTGGCCCAGACTGAGGCGTTGACGTGATGGAGAAATCCGGATTCGCCAGATGGCTCGGCTTCGTCCTCGTCTCTGTATCAACCGTCTTTCCGCTGACCTTGCTGACAGTGATGTCATTCACCCGGGCGTGGTTTTATCCGGAACTCGTCCCGAGCGAATGGACGGCAGCGAACTGGTCGCTCCTCGTGACCGGTCGCACCGTCTTGAGTAGCGCGCTGTTCACCAGCGTCGCACTCGCCGCGAGTGCCGGATTTATCGCGGCGATGATTGGTCTCCCAGCGGGGCGCGCGATCGCCGCGCTGACCGGATGGCCCCGACGCTCAGCGGTCGCGCTCGTCTTCCTGCCTGTCGCGCTGCCTCCGCTCGCTGTCGCTGTCGGCCTGGACTTTTCGCTGCTTCTGAGCGGATTGGGCGGCAGCTTTACCGGTGTTCTTCTCGCGCACGTCGTTCCCGCGCTCGGCTACACCACGCTCTTCTTCATCGGGGTATTCGCCGTTTTCGATCGGCGCGTCGAAGAAGAGGCGCGCTCACTTGGCGCGACTCCCGCCGAGGTATTGAGGAAAGTGACCGTCCCTATTCTGCGACGCCCACTGGTTGAAGCATTCGCGCTCGCGTTCCTCGTCTCATGGGCCCAGGTGCCGCTTACGCTCCTGATCGGCCAGGGAATTGTCCGGACCTTACCCCTCGAGCTGATGGCTTACGTCGGGACTGGCCAGGATCATCTCGCGGCAACAGTCGGACTGGTGCTGGCGATTCCACCGCTGATCCTCCTGGGCGCGGTTGGCCTCGCATCGCGAAAGATCCCTGTAGTCATTGCATGATCTCGCCTGCGCTGAACCTGCGGGGGATTAACATTGTGTTCGGATCGCGGACAGCAATCCAGTCGATAGATCTCGAGGTTGCCCGCGAGGAGCGCTTCGTGATTCTCGGACCGTCCGGTGCCGGCAAAACCACAGTTCTGCGCGCGATCGCCGGTTTTCTCGCACCCGCGTGGGGGACGATCCACATCGATGGCAGGGACGTAACCGCGCTTCCTCCGGAAAGGCGTAACGCGGTGTACATGCATCAAAGCCCGGTGCTGTTTCCGCATCTCGACGTTTTTGAGAATGTCGCGTTCTCCCTTCGTCTCCGCCGCCTTCCTTCGCCGGAGGTTCTCGGTCGCGTGACCGACGCCCTCAGCGTGACAGGCTTGACGGGGTACGAGAGACGAATGCCTCGCACCCTGAGCGGAGGCGAGCGGCATCGCGTGGCACTGGCCCGTGCAGTAGTCGCGAGACCCGCGCTGCTGCTCCTTGATGAGCCCCTCTCGGCTCTTGATCCCACTCTCCGCTCAGATGTAAGGAGCGCATTACTGGCGACGCATCGGAAGTACCATACCGCGTACATCGTGGTCACCCACGATTTCAGCGATGCGGCCGTTATCGCGGATCGCATCGGTGTGTTGATTGACGGACGTTTCGCCCAGATCTCTACGCCCTCACAGCTTTTTTCCGCGCCAGCGTCACTCGCCGTAGCGAGATTCCTCGGCATAAGGAACGAGGTGCCGGGGATCTTACGGAACGGCTGCTTCCACTCCGCGCTCGGGGAGTTTCACGCTCCCTCGGGTGTGTTCAGCGGGCGCGCTGTCGCGATGTTCAGACCGCGCGCGGTGCGAATCACGCAGACGGACGGGGTGTCGGCGACAGTAGCGGCGATCCGCGCGATGCCAGATAAAACTCTCGCCATCCTCAACACTCCCGCTGGCGAGATCGAGATCGAAGTCGATCCCCTGAATCCACCTGCCATCGGCATGGCAACTAATGTCAGCGTCGATCCACGGCAGTTACTCATCTTCCCCGAAGAGGCTGGTGCACCGTGAGGCCGAACGACGAAAACGGAAAACCCTGAGCCCTCCAGTGATGGCGTCAATGGGTCGGCGGTGCGCTGTCTCGGGGAACGAATCGCCTTGCGAGGTTCGCTGGCGGCGTCGCCCCGTAGAGGAGCGCGAGGAGGACGGGATAGGTGACGCCGGTGTTGCTCGTGGCTTGGTCCGGATCGATGACGTCGTGCGGGAGACGCAACGAGTCCTGAAACTCGAACATCGACACGCGGGCAGCGGTGGCCGACCACTGCGACGCGAGCTCGTCAATTACCGCGCGGTTCACTGTCCGGTCGTTGGCGTTTAAGAGCACGCGAATGTCGCGGGCGGCAGGCGCACGTCTGTCCGCGGCCCGCCGCACAGCCGCGCCCAATCGTAACATCTGCCCGACCGCGTGCGTGCTCCAGCCGAGTGTACGATCAGGACGGAGGGCGTTGGGAGGATCGTTTTTCGAGTAATTAGGAATTCGCAACGTGAGATTCATCATCGGCGTCGCGACGATGGAGGACATGTGTGCAAGACCGAGTGCGGGGGAGACGATCACTGCGCGATATACCTCCGGCCGGAACTGCGCTGTCCAGGCGGCCACATCCCCACCAAGACTGAGTCCGAGAACGACGACCGTGTCACCGAGACCCATCGCAAGATCGATCGCAACATCTCCGACGTCCCGAAGCGCCTCCGCTGTGAGGCGACCCAAGTCATCGGCATTTGCTCGTCGGAGTGCGTGCTGGGGGAGTCTCGGGACGAACACGTTGTCACCGCGGTCGTAGAGTGTGGCAGCAAGCTGGCGAAATTGACGGGGCGAGTTCGTTAGGCCGTGAAACAGGACTATTGCGCGCGGGGTGCGCCGACCGTGAAGCAGTATGATCGATTCGCCGCCGACCGCCGCCGCCGTATCCGCTCGTTGAAACGCCTGGGCTAGCTCTGTCGCTGCTTCGTAATCACGCGCAGGCTTCGAGTGAGGTCCCAACGAGCGCACGCTCGTGGGCAATGCGCTGGCCAAGCCCAGATACAGCACGGCGGCCCGCCAGAGAATTCCGAAGACATTCATACCTGACCTCCTCGGATCAGGTCCAGCGACGAATGCGGCGAACTCTTGGCGACGCCCCATCGTCGATCTGTAACGGGTTAGTTCGGCAGCAATCACGCTATAATCATTGCCACAAAGCCACGTCAGAAAGATGCTTGCCGGCTGCAATCTACCGGTGCCGCGAGAACCACGGCGCGCTTCGTGACCCGCTGCGGTCACATATCGCCAAGCGAAGACGTCAGCCCTCGCCAACTGCGGAAGGGATCTTATGTACTGTGGCCTGCCGAGCTTCCTCCCCGGTGTACCGCCGACCTTTTCTAGCTGTTCTCGCTCGGAGTCACGCACGGAGTAAATCAAAGCCTTTCGTCGGGCGGGAGTGTCATTGACGCCCAAATCCTTCAGTAGCCGGTAGTGGCCATATCGAGTGGCTTGTCTTCCGTGAGGCCTTGAAACCGCGTCCCAGGGTGGATTCCGACTAGTCCCATTGAGAGTGGCGGTCGGCGCCTGCTTTGGCTTATGTTCGGGTATGGAAGACTTCACCCGGACGGACGCGTGGGTCGTGAATCACGCAATGGTGAGCGCTGAAGCGAAGGCAAAAGACCGGCAAGAGAAGATGCCGAGTTCGGCGCAGGCGCTAGAAAGAATCGCCCTCGAGCTGTACGCGGTCCGCGAGAAGATCCTCGATCGCTTGCCACCAGAGGTTCGGCTGACCTACCCACCCAAGCGTTGACCAGTTGGCATTCTAGGGTGTAAGGCAATCGATCTACTGGCACCGGATTCGCCTTATAGGAGAGTTGTTTCAACTCAACCAAGGGAGCACAATGACTCGCTCAATTGCAAAAACCAACATAAAGACCGCCCTGCTTTCCGCCGGACTCCTATTCGCTCCGCTGAGCTTGTCATCGGCGCAGCAAGGGGCCCCTGTCAAGCATCACGGCGTGCTCAAGGGTGCAGTTGCTGGCGCAGTTGTGGGACACATGACCCACCGCAAACACGGCGCGATGTTAGGAGCCGCCGTCGGCGCAGAAGTACAGCACCATCGTAACAAGGTCGCGAGGAAGCACGCCTACAAGTAGGGCGAAGAATTTCCACCCGCAAGAACGCTTCGAACGTGCCACCATTAGAAAGAGTCCGGCAATCAGGAGTTGCCGGACTCTTTCATTTGCGGCCAAAATAACATTCGCAACTCGTGAATTCAAAGGAGTACCGTCAAACTCGCGTGGGCGTGTTTCGGCCCTAAGAGAATGCCAGACTACTTCAGAAAGAGCTGCTGGTAGGTTCTCGATCCGATTATTTCTCGTATCGCACCCCGATCGGCGAACTGTTGGTTGCGCTGCTCCTCGGTACTTTGAAGGACCCGGTTTGCCACCGGCGCGGCTCTCTCCGCCAAATTGTCGAGTGCCGCCCAGTTCTTGTAGGTGACCGTGAGTATCACGTCGTGGTCGTTGGGGCCCCTTGCCTCCGACGTCAGGATACCATAGTCGGTGACAAGCCCCGCGGCCTTCTCAGCTTCCATCTGCGTTTTGTAGCTATTGCTGAGATACTGCATGTACCGGTCGAACATCCCGGGCTTGGTGCGAACGTAAGTCGCCACAACAACGGGTCCTTCACGATAGGCGCGACTAGTCTGCGCGGCGGCGGTGTTCGACGCGGCGGTGCTTGCGACCGATATAGCGATTGCGAGAGCGAGAGGTGCATATCTCATGGAAACTCCGGGTGGGTAGAAAACTCTGCCCGGCAATGGGCCGGTAGCGTTGCCCAATATGCACTTTCCTAGGCCGTGCCGCGGCCGTGCCGCCGAATGGTTCGGGAGCCGTTAAACGACTGGAGGCCGCGGCGATCAGTTTCGCCGAGTGCCTTCCGATGCTGAGCGACAGCGCTTTCTCGCCGATCACAGGTTGACGCTCCACACCGACGGCGGCGATTACGGCTCCATCGTGCACTGGTGCCGAACATCCGGGCCGGGCCAACCTCCCAGGTTCTACCCTGTCTCCAACGGCAAGACTCCAGAAGAGGCGATCGATCGCGGGATTGTCGCACTCACGGCTCTGGGCTCTTTCACCCGTGTGTCTATCGCGATCCAGCTTACTTCCCAAGTCTTGCCCCCGTCATCCGAGAATGACTGTTCAAAACGGCGAGAATTGGGAGTGATGTCCGATATGGCAAATCGAACAAAGATTGCTCTGCCGTTGAACGTTTCCTGATCGAAAAACTCGCCGCGCCAGTTGTTGAACTCGCCGACCGTGGGTTAGGTCAGGGTGCCGTCATTGCTGTTGGCAAAATTGAGCTCCATTGGCGCGATTGCGGATTGTATAAGCGCAGGTTTAGACCCTGGAAGTGACCGCCTGGGGAAAAATCGATAAACTTCGCGCGTAAGCCGGGTTTGATCGTGTACTTCCTAACCTCTACTATCATTGGCCTACCCTAGCCGAGAGAACCGTGACTCGCCAGAAGGAACCTGCAGGTAACTCTTGTCTTCGCCGCCGGGCGAATCCCTTGAGTGACTGTCCGTTAGCGGCGGCGCTGGCGGCGATCGGAGGGACGTGGAAGCTGATCATCATCTACTGGCTGAACGAAGTGCCCTTGCACTTTGCTGGTTTGCGGAGAAAGATGTCCGGCATCTCGCAGAAAGTGCTGACGCAACAACTTCGGGAGTTGGAGGCTGATGAAATCGTCGCGCGAAAAGCTGCCGACATTCCAACACCAGTGGTGTATTCATTGACCGACTACGGGCGGTCGCTGCCGCCGCTCGTGGAGAACGTCCGGCAGTGGGGTCGCGGTCACATCGAGCGTTACCGTTAGCGCTCCTGGTAGCATGACAACAGCTGCCGGCGTGCGAGGGCGTGCTAGCCGATTTACCTCGGGTTGACTGGTCGACTCATTAACGTAGGCTTCCGCTACCAGGCGGTGCAGTGTCAGCGTCGGACGTCAACTCGGCAAACGCATCTTTCACATGCAACTCACGGAGCTTCTCCGGGATGCTCTGCGGTGGAGGGGTCATAATCTCAGCCTAACACACTTACAAAACTCTGCCCGTCCGTTCTCGTGAATGCGCTTGCTGCACGTACGCCTCAAGCCGATGAAGCGAGAGGCGCGGAAGCAACGAATTTCGAATCTGGCTCTGAGCTGTCGGCTCCTGCTACTGGAGCTGCCGCGGAGGCGGCGACGGTGGCAACGACAGAATTCGCGCCTTGAACGCGTGGAAGTTGCGCGTATCGGTGCCGAGTGATGCGAGTTTGGCGGGCGGTAGTTCGTTGATGCGCGCCTGAACCGCTGTGATGCGGTCCTCCTCGAGCGGGTGAGTGAGGAACCATGCCTCAACTGCGCCAGGGCGGGTTTTTCGCTCTTCGAGCAGCTTCCGGAACATGCTTACCATTCCGACGGGACTGATTCCGGCGCGCACGGTATTGTTGAATCCCTCCTGATCAGCCTCGGCCTCATCCTGCCGACTGAATCTTGCGAACAGAGCACCGCCGGCGACATTGATCGCTGCGCCGGCAACCTGGCTGTTGCAAATGCTCGTGAGAATGCACGCGAGGGTGACTCCCACGTTTGCCCCTTGCGCCTTCTCCATCTGCTTGATCGTGTGACGCCGCAGCACGTGTCCGATCTCGTGGCCGAGAACGCCGGCGAGCTCATCCATCTGGTCGGCGCGCTCGACGAGGCCCCGATTCACGTAAATGAACCCGCCGGGCACCGCGAAAGCGTTTACGTCCTTGGCGTCGACGACGAAGAACTGCCAGTCGAGATCGCGCCGGCTCGTGAGGCGGGCCATCGAGTCTCCCAGGACGTTGATGTAGCGGTTTATCTCGGGATCCTGGATGATCGGTAGTTGCGCGTTGATCTGTTGCGCATATTCCTGTCCCATCTGCACTTCCTGCTGCTGCGAGATTCCGCACGCAACAAGTGAGCAGGTGATCGCGATACCTACGAGAATTCGCTTCATTGGTGCTCCAACAATGAGGTTCCAGACAAGAGGCGGAGGCAAGTAACATTCCAGCTAATCCCGGCACAAGCACCACGTGAGACTCCTTACACTTGCCCGCGATCTGCGGCGGAGAAAGGCGCGGGAGAAGCACGCTCTCTTCGTCGCCGAAGGCGTGCGCTCGGTCGAAGAGTTGCTGCGATCGGACCTGACGGTTCGCGGCGCACTCATCGCCCCCCAGCTCGCTGACGCACCCCGAGGCCAAGCACTGCGCGAGACTCTCGATGCATCGGGGGTCGAGATAACCGAGGTCTCGGAAAAGGACTTCCGCTCGGCCGCCGAAACGGAATCTCCACAAGGTGTGATCGCGATCGCCGAGGTCCCGGAACGCACACTTGATACCCTCGAGGTCTCTCAAGGGTGCCGCATGGTGCTCCTCGACGGCGTTCAGGATCCCGGTAATGCGGGCACGATCGTTCGGACGGCGGCCGCCCTCGGCGCCACGGCGACGATTGCGCTCCCGGGCACAGTGGATCTCTGGAACGCGAAGGTGATTCGGAGCTCCATGGGCGCCCAGTTTAAGCACCCAGCCTTTCATTCGGGACTTGAGGAAGTGCTCGCGTTTCTGGAGCGGAGACGGATCGAGCTGTGGGCGACGGATGCAAATGGAGAGGCGCTCGATAAGACAGACGCCCCGCCGAGACTCGCGCTCGCCCTCGGAAACGAGGGGTCGGGGCTATCCCCGGCGATCCGCGCAAAAGCGCGACGAACGGTATCGATACCGATCGCGGACCACGTCGAGTCCCTCAACGTCGCGGTTGCGACAGGAATCATTCTCTATCAGCTTCGGTCATGATCGAAATTCTGGAAGGGACATACGTTTTTGCGGTTGGAGCGGCGATTGGGTCGTTCCTCAATGTCTGCATTGGACGTTGGCCGGAAGGGTTATCAGTGGTGAAGCCGCGATCGAGGTGTCCCAAATGCGGTCACCAGATCAAGGCAAGTGAGAACGTCCCAATAGTTAGCTGGCTCGTACTCCGGGGTAAATGCAGCAACTGTCGCGAGCGCATCTCGATGCAGTATCCGATCGTTGAGCTACTGGTGGGACTGCTCTGGCTCGCGGCCTTTCTTCAGTTTGGGATGTCGTTCACCACCTTCCGGATAGCAGTCTTCGCAACAGTACTTCTCGGGATCTCGATAACCGACGCGAAACACTTTCTGATCCCCGACGGTTTCACCGTCTTCGGGTTGTTCTTCGTGCTAGTGACCTCGCTCGTAGCCCTCTATCTCGGAGAAGCGGAGCCGTTTACTCGTCCGTGGGATTCGATTCTGGGAATGTGTGTGGGGGCGGGCGCAATCGCGATCGTTGGGTGGCTCGGAGAGGTCTGGCTCAAACGTCCGGCGATGGGATTTGGCGACGTGACCCTGATGGCCGTGGTGGGCGCAGCGGTCGGGCCTGGGCGCGCGATTCTCACCATCTTCCTCGCCGCGGTTCTCGCTCCGATCGTTTTGCTCGGCGTAGTGTATCCACTATCCGCGCGCGGACTAGCTGACGACAGGGGCCAGACAGAACTCGCCCTTGAACCGACCGGGGCCTGGCGAAAACGCGAACTTCCGTTCGGTGTCTTTCTGGCGCCCGCGGCACTAATTGGGCTTCTCTACGGCGACGCGATCATCGCATGGTATCTCAAGATCTCAGGGCTTTGAAGCGGTCGTGCATCTCCTTCTTCCCTCGAATCTGCAATGAGCATTCAGCTTAAACAAAGTCTACTTCTGGGCGGGGGCGCGCTTCTGACACTCGTGTCCGCCTGTGAGAGCCAGAAGCCGAAATACGAAGGCCCCTACGCGGCGGAAGTCGCCGCGGCCGTGCCGATGATCGAGAAGTCGGTGGGACTCAAGTACAAGACTCCGCCGAAGATCGAGACGCGCTCGAAGGAGCAGGTGCGCGAATTCGTAACGAGGCAGTTCAAAGACTCCCTGGCGATGCACGACATTGCCGGGCAGGAGGCAGCCTACAAGCGGCTCGGCATGATTCCCGACACCCTCAAGCTGCAAGCGTTCCTCACCAGCCTGCTGGAGGAACAGATCGTCGGGTACTACGACCCGCACACGAAGGTGCTCTACGTCGTCGACGGCGCGCCCAAGGACCAGGCGGCGATGACGATCACGCACGAGCTCATACACGCGCTCCAGGACCAGTACATAAGTCTCGACTCCGTTGAGAAGATTCGGGACGACAACGACCGGCTCAGTGCGGCCCAGTCTGTCTTTGAAGGCCAGGCGGTGTACGAGCAGATCTCGATCATGCTCGGAGGCACCAACATCGCGATCAACCTTCCCGGGGGCTGGGACAGGATCAGGGAGATGATACGCGAGAACCAGGGATCGATGCCGATTTTCGCGGCCGCTCCAAAGGTGATTCAGGAGACACTCATCTTTCCCTATCTGAGCGGCGCCGAATTCTATCGGAACTACAAAGAGCGGAAGCCGGGCTCGATCATTTACAAAGACATGCCGGTCTCGACCGAGCAGATAATTCATCCGGCCGCCTTCTTCGTGACGCGCGTCAATCCAACACGGGTCGCGCTCGGCACGCTCTCCAACGCCACCAAGGTCTATGACAACGACCTTGGCGAGTTCGAGACCCGGCTATTCCTGTTCCAGCAGTTGAATGACCAGAACGAATCAGTGCGCGGCGCGACGGGATGGGATGGTGATCGCTACGCCGTCGTGAACACGCCCCAGGGCCAGGGGATCGTGTGGCTCACTGTCTGGAACTCGCCGGTGGAAGCGGGTGAGTTCTTTCATCTCGCCGGCCAAGCCGTCGAGTCGCGCTATTCTACCAAGCAGGTGGCCGGCTCGACGGATTTAGTCAAAAAGTATTCAGCCGCGGGGAGAACCATTCAGGTTTCCACGATGGAAATCCAGGGTCGGCCGGTCGTCCTCTACGTAGACGTTCCTTCGGGAGCCAATACAAACATCGTCAATGCCGCACAGGTGACGCTCAAGAAGTAGCCTACAGTCCGAGCAGCTTCTGGAGGCCGAAGGTGCAAACCCCGATCAGGGCCCCAAGGACGTAGCCGGTCGTGATTATGAGATTGAGCTCGTTCTGGATCACGTTGCGCAAAATCTCCTCGACGCGTTCGACGCTGAACGCCATCACTTTGCGCTCGACCATGGCCTGCACGTCCAGCTTCTTGATCAGCTCTGGAAGCTGATCATGCACCCACTCCCAGATCACGGGCGCCGCTTGGGCGGCGAGCCGCTTCGGGGCTTCGGGATCCTTCTTGGCTTCAACGTCGCCTAGGATATCGGAGATCGGCTGCTGTAGATAAGCGAGAATCGCGTCGTGAATCGCTCTCGAGATCTCGTCTCTGATCTCGGGCTCTTCCAACAGCCCCACGACCTGCTCGACGCCGTCGGATTCGATTGCATCGAGCACCGTGTCGAACTTTCTCTCCGTCATCATCAGCTTTGCGAACAAGCGCTCATGAAATCGCATGTCCTCGACGAAGCGGTTGAACATCGCGTGGAGAGCGGTGCGCAGCTTGACGCGCGTCGTCGGCTGACCGAGGAAGGATCCGAGCTTGGTCATCGCGACTGGCAGGTAAGACGTCATCGCGCCTTCGAGTGCGGTGACCACCGCCGGGGGAACGTTGTCGATGAGCGGCGTGCGCGAGGTGAGGACCGCGGCGATGACGTCCTCGAGCCGCGATTGAAACGCTGCCAGTAGCTCGGGGCGGGCGAGCTCTCGCTGCAGATCGCCAGGAGTGAGCAGGCGCTCGCCGACGGTGCGTCCCAAACTCTTCGCCAGCCGTGCCTGGTTCTTGGGGATCGCTCCCTGGAATCCGAACCGTTTTTGCTTCGGATTGAAGAGCATCCACACCGCTACCGTATCGGAAAGGCCGCCCGCCATTGTCCCAACGAAGACGTGGATGCCGAACTGGACCCAGGCATTCTCGAGATTCACCTACTTCGCGACTGCTCCTGCCGGCTCGGACCGGTTGATCGACGCAGTGGTCGAATCGCCGACAGCATTCTTGGCCGGCACGTCGCCGTGCGGCTCGGCCGAGTCAGCCAGTGTTCCGGGCGGCTTTGGGAGAAGCGCGAGGTGGATGATCTCGTCCATCGTCGACACGAAAGTGAAGGTCATGCTGTTCACGACCTCGTCGGGTATGCCGCGCAAGTCCTTCTCGTTTGCCTTGGGCAGAATGACCTGCCTCAGTCCGGCGCGGTACGAGGCCATGACTTTCTCCTTGACGCCGCCGATTTCCAGGACTTTTCCGCGAAGTGTCATCTCCCCCGTGAGGGCGATGTCACGACGCACGGGACGGCGGCTCAGCACGCTCGCGATCGCAAGCGTCACCGCGGCGCCCGCGCTTGGCCCATCCTTTGGAATTGCGCCGGCCGGGAAGTGGACGTGGAGGTCGACTTCCTTGAACTCGACGTCTTCCACTCCGAGAGTGTGCGCACGGGACCGGACGTAGGAATAGGCTGCATCCACTGACTCCCGCATGACGTCGCCCAGCTGTCCGGTGACAGTAAGGCGTCCTGTCCCGGGCATTCGGAGGGCTTCGATGACCATCAGATCGCCGCCCGTGGCCGTCCACGCCATGCCAGTGACGGCTCCAATTTCGGGCTCCTGTTCAGCGTCCTCGAGGGTGTAGGTCGGATTCCCCAGGATCTCGGTCACCATCGGATTGTCCACGATCCACGCGCCCTCTTCTCCGTCCGCCTTCTTACGGGCGCGTTTACGCATCAGTGCCGCGATGTTCCGCTCAAAGTTGCGGAGCCCGGCCTCCCGTGAGTAGCGGTTGGAGATAAAGCCGAGGACCTCATCGGTGAACTGAATGTCCTTATCCGTGATCCCGTGCTCTTCGAGCAGGCGAGGGAGCATATAGCGCCACGCAATCTCGACTTTTTCCTCCACAGTGTACCCGAGCACGCGAATGACTTCCATTCGGTCGCGCAGCGGTGCGGGGATGTCGTACAGATTGTTGGCGGTGCAGATGAAGAGAATGCTCGAGAGATCGAATGGCAGGTTGAGATAGTGATCGACGAAATTCGAGTTCTGCGACGGATCGAGAACCTCGAGCATCGCCGCGGTGGGGTCGCCGGAGGGGCCGCCGGACGTCATTTTGTCGATTTCGTCGATCATCAGTACCGCGTCTCTCACCTGAACCCGGCGCAGCGACTGGAGGATTAAACCCGGCATCGCTCCCACATAAGTGCGCCGATGTCCGCGAATCTCGGCCTCGTCACGCACGCCGCCGACCGAAATGCGGTAGAACGCGCGGGTAATGGACATTGCGATCGCTTCGCCAAGCGATGTTTTGCCCGTACCCGGCGGGCCGACGAAGCACAGGATTGGACCGTGAGGATCGCCACCCCGGAGCTTTCGCACGGCCAGGTACTCGGTGATCCGCTCCTTCGCTTCCTTGAGCCCGTAGTGGCGACTGTCGAGTAGCTCCTCCACTTTTTTCAGTTCGATGATCTCGTCGCTCGCCGAGCGACTGTTCCATGGGAGCGCGAGCATCCAATCCAGATACGTGCGAATCACCTGATACTCGCTAGAGGCGGGTGACAGGTTCCGCATACGCTCGATTTCGCGGCGTCCCTCCTGCGCCGCTTTTTCGGGGAGATTTGCTTCCTCGAGTTTTTTGAGCGTCTCGATTGCTTCCTTCTCGCCCGGATCGCCCTCGCCGAGCTCTGACTGGATCGCGCGCAGCTGCTGGCGCAGATAGAACTCGCGCTGGTGCTGCTCGATCTTGATCTCGGTTTGCCGCTTGACATCCTCGGCGACACGCGCACGGCCGACCTCGCGCTCCACGCGGCCGAGCAGGAATTTGAGCCTCTGGCCGATGTTGAGGCGCTGAAGGATCTCGTCCTTGTCGGAGACCTTGAAGTTGAGATTGGTCGCCGCGAGGTCAGCGAAGCGTCCCGGATCGGAGATGTTCATCTTGAGGATCGCCGGCACCTCGTCCGGGATCCGCTCGATCAGCTCAGCCAGTGTCTCGGCGCCGGCCACAATGCGGGAGATCAGGTCGTCGACCTCGTTGGGGTCCGGCGGGATCTCTTTCGCCGGCTTGATGCGCACGATCGCGAAGGGCTCGGTCTGTACGACGCCCTCCACAACGAGGCGGCGCAGACCCTGGAGGGTTATCTGTACGGTCTCGCCAGGGAGGTTGATGCGCTCGTGTACGCGGGCGGCGACGCCGACGCGGCCGACGAAGCGATCCGGGTCCAGCACGTCGTCGTGGTCTCCGCTTGCCACGACCAATCCAACGATCAGGCCTGCCTGCTCGTTGGCCTTGAGGAGCGCGAGGTTCTCCGGAGCACCCATCTGCACGGCGATCGTGCCGAGCGGATAAACAATCGTGGATCGAAGCGCCATCAGCGGCAGCGTCGCAGGTATCTCAGCGTGGAGTATGTCGTCTTTGCGCTGGGCAGGCGGCATCCAGTCCCTCTCGAACGGCGTAATGCTTCAGTTGTTTCAGAAGTTAACGGCGCCTAAGTTTAAAGGCTATGTTCGAGGATCTGAGCGAAAAGCTCGAAGCCACGTTCGCCCGCCTGCGTGGCCGCGGTGTTTTGACCGAAGCCGATATCAAGGAGGGCCTGCGCGAAGTCCGCCGCGTGCTGCTCGAGGCGGACGTCAACTTTCAACTCACGCGCGAGTTTCTCGAGCGCGTTGAAAAGAAGGCGACCGGTACGAACGCGCTCACTACGGTCTCTCCCGGACAACAGCTAGTCAAGATCGTCCATGAGGAGCTCACGGCCATGCTGGGTGAGCGCCGCGAGGTGTTGACGCTCGGTACCGTGCCTCCATCGGTCGTCATGATGGTCGGGCTGCAGGGATCGGGTAAGACGACAACGGCGGCCAAGCTCGCGAAAAAGCTCAAGGCCGAGGGTCGCTCGACACGCTTGGTGGCGGCTGATGTCTATAGACCAGCGGCCATCGACCAGCTGGAAACATTGGGCCGCGAGCTTTCGATTCCGGTCTACGCTGATCGCGACACTAAGGACGTGGTGAAGATCGCGCGCGCGGGGGTCGCCGAGGCGGTGCGCGAGCGCGACCGCGTCGTAATCGTCGACACCGCCGGCCGCCTTCAGATCGACGACGTGATGATGCAGGAGCTGTCCCGTCTCAAGGAAGCGCTTCGCCCATCCGAAATACTGCTCGTCGCGGACGGGATGACCGGACAGGACGCCGTGAAGATCGCGCAGGGCTTCGATCAGGTTCTCAACATCACGGGTGTGGTGCTGACGAAAATGGACGGCGACGCGCGCGGCGGGGCGGCGCTCTCCATCTACGGGGTCACGAAGAAGCCGATCAAATACATCGGTGTGGGCGAGCGGCCCGATGCACTCGAAGAGTTTCACCCCGAGAGAATGGCGGGGCGAATACTCCAGATGGGTGACATCGTCACCTTGGTCGAAAAGGCGCAGGCCTCGTTCGATGAGGCCGAGGCGAAGCGTCTCGAGAAAAAAGTCCGCAAGGAGGGAATGGATCTCAACGATTTCCTCAACAGCATGCGGCAGATCCAGAAGATGGGTCCGCTGGAAGGAATTCTGAAAATGCTTCCGGGTGTGAACACCAAGGCGCTAAAGCAGATGAAAGCCGATCCCAAGCGCATGAAGCATGTCGAGGCGATAGTGCTCTCGATGACGCCTGAGGAACGCAAGAATCCTGGGCTGATCAACGGCTCCAGGCGGGCGAGAATCGCCAAGGGCGCCGGTCGACCGATCAGCGATGTGAACCGCCTTCTCGATCAGTTCCGGGAGATGCAGAAAATGATGAAGAAGATGGCGGGCGGAGGGCGCATGGGAATGGCCAACATGCCCGGGATGTTCGGGATGCGGTAACGGGCAACTTGTGGCCCGAAAGCCGTTCAATCGCAATTAGTCCCGACTCTGTGCCGGTAACCGGTGACCAATTAGATTCCACGACTCAGTTCTACCGGGTGCGCGCCGGATCTACCGGCGACGCGAGGAGCCCGGTTATGGGATGCGGATCAGCGTCCCGCCAACACCCTCATTCAAGGGAGCAGTACGCACATGGTAAAGATTCGTCTCCGCCGGGTTGGGCGGAAAAATGCACCTTTCTACCGCATTCTAGTCGCTGACTCGCAGAGCCCGCGCGATGGAAAGTTCATCGAGATCATCGGCCAGTACGCTCCCCGCCAGAGTGAGCGCTCTCTGCAGGTCGACGAAGCGAGAGCCAACCACTGGCTCAACTTGGGCGCCCAGCCCACCGACACCGTACGGTCGCTCCTACGACGCGCCGGCGTGCTCAAGCGCCGCCATGAGCAGAGGCTCGGCATTGAGCGCAAGACCGTCGCGATTCCGCTCAGCGAGAAGTCGGACGAAGCCGCGGCCGGCGCTTAGAGCGCCACGGTCCCACATGCCTGAGCCCGAATACGCGATCGTCGGGCTGATCCGGAAAGCGCAGGGAATTCGCGGAGAGGTGGTCATCGAACCTCTCACCGACAAGCCGGACGTGATCTTCGCGTCCGGCAGTCGTGTTTTTGCGGGGACAGCAGCTGGCGATCTGGCCGTTGGCCACGACGTTAGGGGAGCCGACGAGATCGCGACGCTCACCGTCTCAGCTTCCAGGCCGTTCAAGAAAGGACTGATCGTCCGATTCGAGGAGCTACAGGACCGCGACAGCGCAGAGCTATGGCGCGGACGCTACCTGCTGGCACGGTTCAGCGAGTTGCCCCCTCTAAAGGAGGACCAGGTTTATCTGCACGACCTGATCGGGATGAAGGCAGTGAGCGCCGAAGGTGAGGAACTCGGAACCGTGGCGACCTTTTACGAGCTGCCGCAAGGACTCATGCTCGATATCAACACGCCACACGGAAGCGTATTAATTCCCTATCGCCCCGAAGTGGTCGTCCGGACGGACATCGACGCGCGCGCCATCGTAATCAACGACACGCTTGGCTTGTTGGACGCGTCCGGCGGCGAGGGGTGAGCGATGCCGCTTAGGATCAACGTCATCACGATCTTTCCCGAGTTCTTTTCCGGGCCACTTGGGTTGAGCATTCCGTCGCGTGCGGCCGCGGCGGGCAGTGTTCGTTACAACATCGTTGACCTGCGCGACTTCACGCACGATAAACACCGAACGGTCGACGACTATCCTTACGGCGGCGGCGCCGGCATGGTAATGAAGCCGGAGCCATTCTTCGAAGCGGTCGAATCACTCTCGACGAAGCCCCCAATCGTGTTGCTGTCTCCGCGCGGACGGGTCTTCTCACACGCGGATGCAGATCGATTTGCAGCGGGAGATGAGCTCACACTGCTCTGCGGCCATTACAAGGACATTGATCAGCGAGTTGCCGATCATCTCGCCACCGAGGAGGTGTCTCTCGGTGACTTTGTGCTGAGCGGAGGGGAAGCGGCGGCGCTCGCTATCATAGACGCGACGGTACGGCTCTTACCCGGGGCCATATCCGACATCGATAGCGCTCGCGGAGATTCCTTTTTCGGCCGGGGTATCAGCGCACCGAGCTACACGCGCCCGCCAGAATTCCGCGGTTTCGCCGTGCCCGAGGTGCTTCTCTCAGGCGATCACGCCAGGATTGCCGAATGGCGTGACGCGGAAGGCGCCCGACTCACAACAAAACGAGCCGAGCGGGACTGAGACTCAGTACCTGGCGCTCATTCCGAGCGTTAAGGTACGGCCAGTGCTGACGTGCAGATTGTCCCGGCTTGCCTTCTGGACATTCGTGAGATTATCTCCGCGCACGAACACCTCCCACGATTGGCCGATTTTTTCCCGTGCGCTCGCCCGGATCTGGCTAAAGCCCGGATACCGGATCCAGTAGCTTCGCGGGGGACCGCGATTCGGGACCTTTTTGAGCACGTCAGTATAAAGTGATATCCAGTCGTAGTTGATCCAGTCTCCGACTCGCCAAAGCGTCAGCGCCAAAGACCGGTCCGAGCCTCCTGCGGTTGCGGTGGCCGAGGCAGTCCAGCTGGGGACTTCGAGTATCCGATCACCCGGACGGAGTGTGCCTGTATAACGCGGGGCGATCGAAAGTACGCGGCTATCGGTGCGCGCATAGTTGCCGATCAGCCCGAACCCATCGAGATCGGCATTGCCCTCGGCCTCCCACCCGGCGTTCCGGATCGTACCGATGTTCTGCTGCTGGACGACTCGGGGCCGCGATTGCCCGTCGACGAGGACTTGCTGGATCAATCCTTCGGCCAGCTGCTGATAGCGTGTAAGCTTGACAGAAGCCCATTTCTCAAAGTAGGCATCCACTCCCAGTTCCGTACCGGACTGAGATTCCGGAGCGAGCTGCGGGTTCGCACGTTGAATCAACTCCGTCAGCTGGGCGACCTTGTCGGCGTCGATTGGCGGAGGACGAATCCCCTTTCCGTATGAAGCTCGAGTCTTCACCGTGACGGGGCCAACCTCGTTGACCATGGCGGCGCCGAGGAGCGGAAGCCGCGCAACACCGTATGCGTCGCCGAAGGATGTGTTCCACTCTCCGCGCAAACCCGCGGTAAGGAACACGATATCACTGACGGACAGGTTAGCCTGACCGAAGACGCCATGGCTCGATTCGCCTTCAACCCCGCTCGGGGAGACGAGTCTACCCTCTGTATACACAGCGTCGCTGCTGTGCCGCAGATGAGACGCGTCAAAACCAAGGGAAAGGTGTGATCCAACCGCGCCCACTGAAGCTGGCGAGAAATCCGTTGCAAGCCTAACGGAGGTTCGCTCAGCCGCGCCGCGAGCCGCAAACAGAACCGAGTCGGCCGGGCTGATGAAAGGGACCGGCGTTCCCACGCCTTCGAGTGAAGAGCGGTCGTAGCCGCCCGTGACCAGAAAATTCACGTAAGAGGAGGGGACGAAATGAAGCGTTCCTCCAGCCGTTCGGTGATGAGCGATGCTCACCGGGTTATCGGCCGCGTGAAGGACGGGAACGCCTAACTGCACCAGAATCGGGTTGATCGCCGAGCCGCCGTCTACATCATTCTCCTGCAGCTCCAGATCGGCGCTCGCCGCGTTCGACCCCGCATGCACGCGGCCGTACGCGGAGCCTTGATTGGCAGAGGCGCCCTTTACGTATTCACCGGTCGTCTGTCGCCTTCCACCCAATAGGAACGACGCTTTGTCGTTGGCCCCGCTCACGGACGCGCTCAGCTCCTGCGTGGGTACCGCGTTCGGCACGAACCGGCTTTGCATTCGTCCTTCGGCGACGGACAGCGAGAGGTGGGGCCGCCCCCTAATCAAGCCCCGGCCATCCCTCGTGAGGATCTGGATCACTCCGCTACTCGCATCGGAACCGTGAAGTGCCGCGCCCTGAGGGCCCCGGATTACTTCCACGCGCTGGATGGTCGACGGGTCGATCATTGATCCGAGGAATGGCGCGGCGACCTCCACACCATCGACATAAGTCTTGAAGTAGTTGATTGAAAACGAGGCGGCACCCCGCACGCTTCCGAGATGGCTCGTCACTGACGAAGGTCCATCGTCCCAGCCCACGACGCCTGGTATGAATCCCCGGAAGAGGTCATCAATCGATCTCAGCTGCAACTCCTGAATCGCCTGTGCATTAAGCACTGTGACCGCGCTCGGGAGGGACTGCTCGACAGATCCGCTGAGGGCGCCCATCACCACAATCCGATCAAGGGAAAGGGGAGCCGGCCGAAGCGCGATGTGAAGACGATTCCTCTTCACGGAATCGTTGGGGACCGCGATCGCCCGCGCCACGTAGCCAATTTTCCGGACTAGAATGACGTCTGTACCCGAAGGCAATCGCAGACCGTCGAACAGTCCCGCGTAATCGGTCATGCGCGCAACTCTTCCGCCGACGAGTATTGAGGCTCCTTCCAGAGGTGTCCCGGCGTCGTCGTCCGTGACAACGCCCGCGACCGGAACTGGGCTCCCGATCGATCTCGGAGCGAGGATGATCAAGTCGCCGCTCGAGACAGTTGGCTCGAGGCCGGAACCGCCCAGAATTTCGGCCAGAGCGGCTCCCACACTTATGGCCCGCTGGTGCAAGGACACTCGTGTGTCGCTCAGGAGCTCGTGACTATAGGAAATTCGTGCCCGGGCGTTCCTCGCGATCTGTTCCGCCGCGTCCGCGAGCGAGGCATCCGTCAGATCGACACGAATCACGCGCTCGAGGAGGGCGTCCGTACTCGGAGCCGATTCGCTCTCGGAAGAGGACCCTTGTGCGTTCGCATCAGCGGCGAAGGCCAGAAGTCCTGCAAACAAACCCGCTCCCGCAATTGCCGCCTTGAGCTTCATTTAGGGCGGGAGCGAAACGTCACTCGCTGACCCTCAAGCTCGTAGGAGATCCCGAGCGTACGCGCGATCACATTCAGAACGGTCTCCGGCGACTCACCTGCGAAGCGCGCGCTCAACGTCCGCGTCGCGAGAGACAGATCGGAAATGGAGACCTGCAAGCCGTACCATCTATTGAGCTCAAGCGCAACTTCCGAGAGCGGTGCGTCGTGGAAGGCAAGCTGGCCGTGGGTCCACGCCAGCAGGTCATCGCTTCGGACACCAGGGGCGAGGCTTGGAGGAGCGGCGCCTTCCACCGTCCCCATGCTGCCGGCCGAAACGTTTACCACTGTGTCCGATGTCGGTCCCTGTGCGCTACGAAGCGCAACGACGCCTTCTAGGACGGCGACGTCGGTTCGCGCCTTTCCTGCCAACGCGCGGACGTCGAAGGCAGTTCCAATATCTTCAATGAGTGCGGAAGCGGTCCGCACATACAGCCGCCGCCCTCGATCGTGTGTAACCGTGAAATAAGCTTCGCCATTGAGGCGCACCGTGCGTTTCCCGGAAGTCTCGGGCCCGATGTCAAGCGAGGTGGACGGACCGAGGATAACGCCGATACCCTGAGCTAGCACTACGGCCCGCCGTTCGCCCGTTGCCGTCGCAATAGTGCGGAACTCGGCCGCCGAGGGTGTGTGAGAGAAGATCGCCGATCGGATCGAGGGCACGAGAAACGCCGCGACTGCAGCGGCAGCCAGGACAGGCAAGGCCCAGTAAACCGCACGTTTTTGCGGCCTCGAAAAAGACCTGGAGCGGGGCCTTGGAGCCAATTCGCGCCGTGCGATTCGCGAGGCGATAGCGGGCTGGCTCGCGTCCATTCTCGCGCTGACCGTCGACCACGCCCGGTCAACGTCCACCGCTGGCATGGTGGACGACCCGAACGCCCTTGTGAGCGAAGCCATCTGCGCGGTCCGATCGGGGTTCTCGGACAGCCAAGCATCGAAGTCCGCCCGCTCCCTGGCGGACAGTTCGCCCGCCAAGTACTTGGCGGCCAGAGTCCAATCGAGTTCGTCAGTCATCGTTGTCGGATTGTTTGCTTATAGGACACCGTAACCGCCGGTTGCCCTGACATCCAGAAGCCTCATTCCCGTCGCTCGGACCCCTAATTGGACGCTCGAGAGAGTCCCTCGTTGCGCCGCGCCCGTGGACTTCGTCGGACACTGGTATAATCACCCTCATCCAGTACTTGAGCGAACTCCCTCTCAACCCCCTCGACCCCGCCGTGACTGCCCCCGACGAAGCAGAGGAGCGCTTCGCGTTCGAGACGATTTTTCGGTCTCGCTACCAAGCGTTGGTCGGCTTTGGCGCGCGATACACTGGCTCGGTCGCGACCGCTGAAGAGGTAGTGCAGGAGGTCTTCCTCTCACTTTGGCGCCAAAGGGCCGCAATGCCGCCTGGGGACAAGCTGGGGGCGTACTTATATAGAGCCGTTCATAACCGTGCGCTCAATCTGGTTCGGCACGAACGCGTAATTCGGACGCGGAACGCTGAGTTTGTCGAACAACCCCTATCAGCTGCGGCAGACGAGAGCATGCTGCGGGAAGAAGCAGAGCGATTTGTTCAGGCCGCCGTGGATCGGCTCCCCGAGCGGTGTCGGCTCATTTTCATTCTTAGTCGCGAGCAGAAGCTAACGTATGCGGAGATCGCCGAGGTCGCCGGCGTCAGCATCAAGACCGTCGAGACTCAAATGGGACGTGCGCTCCGCTCACTCCGAAGAGCGTTGGCGGGTCTGCGCGAGTAGGCTCCGGGCCCGGTAACCGGTTGCCAGCCCTCGCCAGGCCGGCCTACGACCGATTCAAAAGCATGTCAGGGTCCGTCGCAGGACGCGTGTCTTGGAGACATACACGCGTCGGCGAAAGTCGCCGATGCCTGCTTTGAATCCATTAAGGAGGCATTATGAAGCGCATCACTCGAGCGCTGCCATTCAGGCAGCTCGCGGCAGTCGCGGCCCTCGCCCTTGGAGCGGCTGCTTGTTCCTCAGATTCTCTGACCTCACCATCCGCGCGGTCGCTACCTGGACCAAGTTCCATCAGCGCCGCCACGACTTCGTCGGATATTGCGACGTCGGCGGGCAATTCCATTGCGGGCGATATCCAGAACCTGACGGCGAATGAGGTCGCAGCGATTAATCCGAGCTTGGCGATCAACACGCCCCGCTTCGATGACAAAGTGGGCGGCACCGCCGGGTCATCCACTCCGTCCACCCCCGGACCGTCCCAAACCTGCACCTTCTCCACCGCAACTCAGCTTTACACCTGTACGACCTCGTCACAGGAAACGATCGTTCGCACGTTCGCTTATTTCGATAGCGCTGGCAAACCGATGCCCAAGTTCATCCAGGGTATAACCGCTTCGATCCACCTCTTGGTCAAGATTGATGGCTCGGTGTCGAAGGACAGCACCTTCACCGCTGTGAGACACTCGCTGCGTGATCTGACCGTCAGCGGCTTCCTCGGAGACACCAGGGTCTGGAACGGATTCGGAAGCAGCGCCGACACGAATTCGCACACAGAGGCCCTTTCGAAGAGAACGTACACGGGGCTGGCCGTCGACACTCTCCAAGCCGTGACGTTCGCTAAGGAGAGATCGACACACCCATACCCGCTGTCTGGCGTGGCGATCAGAGTAGTCAACTACACGGTCGTCTCAACTGGCAAGCAGACCGAAACAACCACGGTATACAAGCGCGTCGTAGTAACGTTTAACGGCACTGCGGATGTGCCGATCACGCTCGGGAACTACAGTTGCACGCTCCATCTCGACACCAAGAAAGTGGATGGATGCAAGTAGTTTGAAGCACCGACTGCTTACGAGAACGAGGGGCACGGGCTAACCCAGCTGTGCCCCTTATTTTTTGTTTCGAAGACAAGGGGCTGGACGGCGGAAGGCGAGCTAGCGTTGAGCATCGCAACTTGTTATTCTTTGGGGCTTACTCAGACCCTCCTAAACAAGTCTTTACCAGGCTGTTAACTCCAGCCCCGAGCGTCATATGCATCCCTTCATCGAAACCCAGAAACAGTGGCTCCGCGACAATGTCCCCCCGTTCAGGGCCGGTGACACCCTCCGCGTCAACGTGAGAGTGCGGGAAGGCGACAAAGAGAGAATCCAAGCTTTCGAGGGGGTGTGCATCGCCAAGCGCGGTAGTGGAGTCAGCGCGACCTTTACGGTCCGGAAGATTTCAAACGGTATTGGCGTAGAGCGCATCTTCCCGCTGCACAGCCCAATGATCTCAGAGATCATCGTGGTACGGCGCGGGCGAGTCCGTCGCGCCAAGCTCTACTACCTTCGCCACCTGACGGGCAAGGCTACGCGCATCAGAGAGCGGAAGGCCAGGGTGACCGTACCCGGATCGGAGACCGTTGCCGAGACTGGAGCCGAGGCAGGCGTCGACGCCTAGCGCTCCCCTCGCTCGGCGAGCGTAGAACAGCATGCAGGACGAGGTCGAACCGGGCATTCTCCAGTCGACCCCCAAACGCTCCGCCCCCACTCCAGAACCAGCCCGCCGCCGACTCGCTCAGCGGCGGAAGCGGTGGACTACCATCGAGCGTGATCTGCGCGTCCAGAAGGGCCCCCTCCTCGCCGGCGTAGACGAGGTCGGCAGAGGCCCGATCGCGGGTCCGGTCGTCGCGTGCGCGGTGATCATGCCCGCCGAGACCCGGGCGATAGCCGGAGTGGACGACTCCAAGCGATTGACGCACGATCAGCGCGTTCGCCTCGCGGTCAAGATCCGACAGCGGGCGGTCGCGTACGCGCTAGGCGCCGCCTCCGTGCGCGAGATCGATCGCATCAACATCTACCAGGCGAGCGTGTTAGCCATGCGCCGCGCGGTAGGCCGCCTGAAGGTGACACCGGATCACGTGGTGATCGACGGCCGAGTAATGCGTACGCTTCCCATTCCTCACACGGCGGTCGTGCATGGCGACGCGCGTTGTTTCAGCATCGCATGTGCGTCCATTCTGGCCAAGGTGACTCGCGATCTCCTCATGACGCGGCTCGCGGTGCGCTATCCGCAGTATATTTGGGACCACAACGCCGGCTACACGACGCGCGCGCATGTGGCGGGGCTCACCAGCCATGGCATCACTCCCCACCACCGACGGAGCTTCTGTCGGATCAGCGATCTGCTGATCGAGCTCGAGCGGCAGACCGCGTTGGAGGATCTCGAGCCGCGAACGTTGGCCGATGTCGGCCTGCCGGACGAGGACGATTTCGACTACGAAATAGTTGCTGGCGCGGAGCTCGGTCTCGACGATCTGGATCAGGAAGTGGAACAAGAGCTGTAGCCGGCGCGAGCCGAAATCACAAGCCGAGGGGTATCGCTGTGGCGGAAGCGCTCGTTGGGCTGATAATGGGCTCGCAGTCCGATTGGGACACCATGCAGTACGCCGCGCAGATTCTGGACGCCCTCGGCGTTCCGCACGAGACGAAGATCGTGTCGGCGCACCGCACTCCTGATCTGCTTTTTGAATACGCCGGATCCGCAGAGCAGCGAGGGCTTGAGGTGATCATCGCCGGGGCGGGGGGGGCCGCCCATTTGCCTGGGATGACGGCGGCTAAAACCACCCTTCCGGTGCTGGGCGTACCCGTCGAATCGAAAGCGCTCGCGGGCATCGACTCACTCCTCTCGATCGTACAAATGCCTGCTGGAGTGCCGGTCGGAACTCTGGCCATCGGCAAGCCTGGCGCGATCAATGCCGCGTTGCTCGCCGCGTCGATAGTCGCTATCAATCGGCCGGAAGTGAGAGAGAGATTGCGCGCGTTCCGCGCCGACCAGACCAGTGCGGTTCTCGCTCAGCCCGATCCGGCCGCGAACGAGTGAGAGTCGGAGTTCTGGGCGGCGGGCAGCTTGGTAGAATGCTCGCGCTGGCCGGCTATCAGCTCGGCATCGAGTTCAGATTCTTCGACCCCAACTCCGGAGCGTCCGTCGGGCAAATCGGGCAGCTCATAGCCGCGGACTACGGCGACCGCGGGGCGCTCGAGCGATTTCTCGAAGGCGTCGACGTGGTCACCTACGAGTTCGAGAGCATTCCCGTATCCACGCTGCGATTCGTCGCCGAGCGGACGAAGGTTTTCCCTCCGGTGAAAGCATTGGCGACGGCGCAGGATCGGTTGCTGGAGAAGCGGCTCTTTCAGGACTTGATGATCCCCACTCCTCCGTTCGCCGCCGTCGACAACATTCAGGATCTCCAAAGCGCAACCTCCCGGATGGGACTGCCTGTGGTGCTCAAGACCCGAAGGATGGGCTACGACGGAAAAGGACAGGCGGTGATCCGGGATCAGGCGTCGCTGGAGGCCGCTTGGAAGCAGCTCGCAGGGTCACCGCTGATCGTGGAAAAATACGTTGACTTTCAGCACGAGCTTTCCGTGATCGGCGTCCGGGACACCGGCGGTCGCGAGGTATTCTATCCACCCATCAAGAACGTCCACCGAGAGGGCATTCTGCGAAAATCGGTCGCGCCCGCACCCGGCATCACGCCGGCGATCACCGCTTTGGCACTGGACTACTGCCGGCGGCTGCTGCACGGACTCGAATACGTGGGCGTGCTGGCGCTCGAGCTCTTTTTGGCGGACGGGGCGCTGCTGGCCAACGAGATGGCCCCACGAGTCCATAACTCCGGTCACTGGACCATCGAGGGCGCTGAGACCAGTCAGTTCGAGAACCACCTTCGCGCGGTGCTGTCGCTCCCCTTGGGCGCCACCACTCCGCGCGGAGAGTGCGTGATGTTCAATATCATCGGACACATTCCGGCGGTTGAGCGCGTAGTCGCGGTGGAGGGGGCGCATCTCCACCTGTATGGGAAGGCGCCTACTGAGAGGCGAAAGGTCGGGCACGTCACGCTTATCGCCCAGTCCGTGGCCGGGCTCGAGCGAGGTGCGAGCGAGCTGCGGGTGGCGCTGGGATTGGGGAGCGATGACGGTTGACGCCCCTATCCACGGCCTGAGGCAAGGCGCCGAAACCCGCCCGAAGCCGGTTCAAACCAATGAACCCGGCTTCGCTGTAATACCTGCAGTAACGGGAATCCAACATTGCGGCGTGTTCAAACCTTTGGGAGCTCCAAGCTATCCAAGCACGCAACAAGGCCCGGACAACAAGCAAATGGCGGCGGCATCGAACGTGGTACGCGTAGCAGTGGGTGATTCCACAGACGTGGCGCTAGCCGCCGGCGGGGACCGCCAGGCCTTTGAGCGTCTGTACCGGACGCACGCGAACAGGGTGTTCTCGCTGTGCACCCGGATGGCGGGCAGTAGGACGAGGGGCGAGGAGCTCACCCAGGATGTGTTCGTGAGGACCTGGGAGAAGCTCCCGCAGTTCAGGGGCGAGAGCGCGTTTGCCACCTGGCTTCACCGACTGGCGGTGAATGTGGTGCTGAACGCGCGTAAGGCAGAGGGCAAACAGGCCTCGAGAATGGATCCGGGCGATGCAGATGAGGAGCGGTGGGACGAAGGTGCGCGCGCTCCGCGCTATGTCGAGACGATGGATCTGGCGGAAGCGATATCAAAGCTGCCTGCCGGGGCGCGGAAAGTTTTCGTCCTGCACGACGTCGAAGGCTACAAGCACGAGGAGATCGCGGGCTTGCTGGGAATCACGTCCGGCGGAAGCAAGGCGCAGCTGCATCGCGCGAGACTTCTTTTGAGAGAGGCACTGGAACGATGACGAACTCCAACATGACCTGCGAAGCATTTGATGCAGCGCTCCCCGATTATCTCGAGGGGACGCTCGACAATTCGCTTAGTCGTAGGGTCGAAGCGCATTTGCGCGAGTGCGTGCGTTGCACCAGCCTGCTTAGAGATATCCAGAACATTAGGAATGCAGCTACGGCACTGCCAGAACTGGTTCCGTCCCGCGACTTGTGGCAGGGCATCGAAGAGCGGATAAGCGCGCCCGTGATTCCCCTCTCATCTCGGCCGGAGCGCCAGAGACGCTTTGCCCTCGCCTGGATGGGTGTAGCAGCGGCGGCGTTAATTGTGAGCACCGCAGGTGTCACCTACATCCTCACTGCGCGGACATTCCGTCCTGCACGAAGCGGGAGGCTCACAGAGGTGGCGCCGGCCAACGGTCGCCCGCAGTCCAATACTGGCCCTGACTCCGGAGTAAGCCCGATTGCGAATCCAGGGCTGGGAGGCGGAAATAGCGGTACGGGCATCGCATCTGACGGCGCAGAATCGCGCTTGGCGCAGAGCGACGTTGGTGGTGCGAGGATACCTGCGCGCGTTGTGGATCAGACTGCTGCGGCTCGCGAGCGGTCGGACATCATATACGGAAGAGAGATCGACATGCTCCAGAAGATCGTGAGCCAGCGCGAGACTCAGCTCGACTCTTCGACGGTATCGATCATTAGGAAGAATCTTGAGATCATTGACGGCGCCATCGAACAGAGCAGGGCCGCGCTCGCTAGAGATCCGGCCAGCCGAATGCTGGACGAGCGGCTCACACACGCGCTCGATAAGAAAGTGGAACTGCTACGGACCGCGGCTATGTTGCGTGCGAGCATATAAATGAGAAAACAATTAAAGGCCACACGGCTCATCGCCGCCTTAGCGGTTATGTCAGCCCTGCCGCTTTTGGCGAGGGCCCAAGACGAACCCGGTCGTACGCGGATCGACACTACGGTGAAACTGGATCTTGGCGGTGCGGTGGATCTTTCACTCATCTCCGGCCGAATTCGTGTGAATGGGTGGGACCGGCGCGACGTAAAGATCTCGGCTTCGATCGAGAGCGGCCTGCTGCGCTTAAGCGCAAACTCGTCGAGGGTCAGCCTCAGTGTGGACGACTCCGGCGACGAAGGCCGGCGGGGGCGCAGGCATAATAACGTGGGCGAGGCGCGCTACGAGGTATCTGTTCCGCGCGGATCGCGGCTCATTCTGGAAGCAGTATCTGGCGACATAACGGCGAAGGGGTCCCAAGGCGAGATTGAGGCAACGAGTGTGAGCGGCGACGTCGACGTGACCGACGGTATGCACTCGGTAAGCGCCGAGGCGGTCTCAGGATCGGTCCATGCGACCCAGATAAATGGGAACCTGCGAACGGAGACTGTTAGCGGGGACCTTAGCGCAGACAACGTGTCGGGGAACGTCGAGGCCAGCACGGTGAGCGGCAATATCCGGCTTGTGGGGATTCAGTCGAAGGATGTGCGGACGGAGTCCGTGAGTGGCGACATCACGTACTCGGGAACGATCGAGCCGTCGGGCCGCTACAGCTTCGAATCGCACTCGGGAACGCTGCGGCTGAACATCCCACGTGGCGCCGGAGCGCAGTTCAGCGTTGAAACTTTCAGCGGCGATCTGTCAACCGATTTTCCGGTGACTCTTCGGCCCGGACCGAAGAGAACGGAAGGGCGCGTGGAGTTTACGGTCGGGGACGGGAGGGCGAAAGTCACCGCCCAAACATTTAGCGGAACCATTGTGATCAACAGCGGGTCAGGTTCAACCACTCGGAGAGACGATGAATAGAACGAGACTTTTCGCGGCGCTCGCGGTCCTCCTGGCGGCGCCCGCACTCGGCGCGCAGCAGCAATATGGCCGCGATTCGGACACCTGGCACTGGGACGGTCGGGTGGACGCCGGCCGCTGGATGAACGTGTTCAACGTCAACGGTTCTGTGGATTTCGTGCCCAGCTCTGACAACATCGTTCATCTCGTTGCCGAGAAGCGGTCAAATGGGCGCCAGCTGGACGACATCCATTATGAAGTCGTCCAAGCTGGCGGGAACGTAACTATCTGCGCCATCTGGAATGACAGCTCCCGCTGCGAGGATGGCGGGGTCCAGTCGTACCGGCACAACGACCACAACGAGAACCACTCGAGCGTCAGGATAACGGTTAGCGTGCCCCGCTCGGTCAAGGTGGGCGCGAACTCTGTAAACGGCACTGTGTCGGTGCGCGACGTCGGTGCCGAGGTGCGGGCGAACACAGTGAATGGTGGCCTGACCATCCGAAACGCCAATGGGCCCGTCCGGGCGACCACTGTGAACGGTGCGGTGGATGTGAATACCGCGGTCGGTCCGGTGACCGCCGAGACCGTCAACGGGAATGTCGATGCACGAATGGCGTCACTTCAGGGTGACGACGACATGACCTTCAAGACGGTCAACGGATCCGTCTCGATATATGTCCCGGCGCGGTTCGACGCCACATTCCGCTTCGACACCGTTCACGGGGGAATCGACAGCGATTTCCCGTTGACACTCTCTGGCCGCTGGGGTCCGCGCCATGCGTCAGGAACGATCGGAAACGGCGGGCGGGATCTCCGAGCGAGTAGCGTGAACGGAAGCATCCAGCTCAGGAAACAGTAAAAACCGAGCAGCGAGCGCGCCCCGTCAGCGCGCAGGGCGCGCCGCTCCAAGCAGGCTGATGCCGATATAAAATGATCGTTGGGAGCCGGGCTCATAGAACTTTCCCGCGGCGGCGTTCACGCTGACGGACGAGACGTAGGGCCTGTTGAAAAGATTCTGCGCTCCCAACGCGAGCTCAGCTCCCGATCCCTCCCAGAGCGCGCTCGAAAGGAGCCTTGCGTTGAAGATTGCATAGCCCGGGGCGCGTTCCGAGTTCGCGTCGTTCACGAACATTCTATCGGCGAGGGTCGCTTCCGCAACGAATGTCGCGAGCGGCCCGTGCAGCGTTGCACTGGCCTCAAGCGTGTGCCGCGGAATGCCTGGAATCAGATTTCCGGCGTAGTGCGCAGTGTCCACAGTGAAATCGACGAAACGATAATTCGCGTAAGTGTAGGCTGCGCCAAAGTCGACACTACGGAGGGATACTCCCAACCCCAGCTCGGCACCACGGCGGGAAGTGCGGCCAGCATTCCGGTAATACCGTCGGCCGCCGCTGGCCGGTATATCGAATGGAATCAGCTCGTCTTGCACCCCGGTTGCGAACAGGGCGGCATTATACTCGAGGCCGCCAGCTCCCGCGCCCTTGACCCCGATTTCATAGGTGGTGGACCGCTGTGGCTTCAGGTCGCGATTTATCCCGGCCGCACCGCTCGGCTGATTTCCGAGCTCGGTAGCGGTTGGAGTCTCGAACGCCGTAGAAATGTTCACGTAGGCGCTGTGGGATTGAGAGAGACGAGCGAGGAACCCTAACATTGGGCTGACCGCGTCGAGAAGCCGCCGGCCAGAGTCGTCGGGGTTACTCGCGTTGATCAAGTAGTCGTTCACCCGAAATCGCACCGCGTCAGTCCGGGCAGACGCAGTCAAAGTGTAGCGCTTGCCCAAGTCCATCTCATCTCGAACGTAAGATCCGACCGAGGAGATGATCTCACGCTGATTCAGCGTTACCGTGCCCCGCTCAACACCTGTGTCCGGGCACGTTGGGCTTGGAGCGGTGGGGCGCGGAATATTGTTACAGTTGGTGAAATTCCGGCGTAGGTCGTTCTGCAACTGGAGTTCCGTCCCGACCGTGACCCTATGAGAGGCGCCGAGCAGCGAGGCCGGGAATGTAGCACGGAGATTTCCGCCCGATATGGTGCGTCCAACATCGACGATGGCGAAGGTCGTTGGGTTGTCCAGCGACCGGGTCCCAAGATAGCCGGATGCCTCGATCTCACCCCGGGCGAGACTGCGCCGTCCGGTCAAGCCGAGCTGGGACTGAGTGACCGCCTTACGAGCCGCTTTCCTGACCGAAAGTGGATCGGCCATTCGCGGATTGGCTTCGAACTGCACCCGCGTGATTGCGCCGGGATTCTGGGCGACCGGCGTATTCACACCGAACCAATCGAGAGCGTACGAACCTTCGGCATCGTCGTACGATACGCGTGCAAATCCGTTCGTCATTCGTTGCCGGGAATAATCGCGATAACCGTCGCTTTCCGTTCGCGCCACGTTGCCCTGATATCCGAATCCATCGGTCATGCCCGCGGTCTTCGCAACGATGCGACGCGCCCCGAACGCTCCATTCCACATGCGAACAACACCTGACACCGGGACCGGGAGCGGGGCGCTGGTCCGGATGTCGACGACTCCGCCGCCGGCATTGCCATAAAGCGAAGAGGCGCTTCCGCGCATCACTTCCACCCGACCTATGGACTCGAGATCGAGGTAATCAACCGGTGTCTGACCGTCTGCGAGGGTAAGCGGAATTCCATCACGAAGAACCCGGATGCCCCGCACCCCGAACGCTGAGCGAGCGCCGAAACCCCGGATGGAGATGCGTGGATCCTGAGAGGGGTTGTTCCGGTTAGAGACCGAAAGACCCGGAATCAACCGGAGCGTTTCGTCGAGCGCGAGGTGCCGCTGACCAGGCCGCATGGAATCCGGAGTTTGAGCGGTGACGGCAAACGGAAGCTCGAGGACTGATTGGTGCGTTCCCCGTCCGACCTCCACTACGACCGGTTGGAGCCGTGTCGCGGCCGTGTCCTGAGCGCGGGCGCGATCGGCGAGCATTGCAAGCGCAACGATCGTTCGGACCAGCACCACGCGCGGCGCCTTGGGGTTCATGCTTGTATATACTGGGCAGAGTGGGCACGCTCAACCCGCTCGGACGGACGAAGTCAGTTCAGCCCTCGTCTAAAACTTTCCTCACCGTTTGCAGCAACGCTTCCGACGTGAAGGGCTTTTGGAGAAAACTCTTCGATGGCTCGATGAACCCGCGACGTATGATGTCGTCGTCTGTGTATCCCGACATATAGAGGGACTTGATCCTGGGACGAATGCCCGCCAGGCGCTCCACTAGCCCTCTGCCGTTCATCCCCGGCATCACGATGTCGGTGAGCACGAGATCGATGTGGCCTTCCTCCTTCGTCGCGATGTCCATGGCCTCGCGTCCATGCTGCGCCGTGATGACGCGATAACCCTGCTTTTGCAGAATCCGGGACGTGAGGCCGCGCACAGCCTCTTCGTCCTCCACGAGGAGAATTGTCTCCGATCCTCGCACCGTTTCCTTGAGCACCACCTTGTATTCCGCCGGCTGAAAAGCCGCTGCTGCGCTCACCTCCGGAAAATAGAGCTTGAGCGTAGTTCCGAGCCCTGGCTCGCTGTAGATCCAGACGTAGCCTCCCGACTGCTTGACGATACCGTACACGGTCGCCAAGCCGAGCCCTGTTCCCTTTCCCGCTTCCTTGGTGGTGAAGAATGGATCGAATGCGTGTTCTCTGGTGTCACGGCTCATTCCGACACCGTTGTCTCCCACCGATAGCATTACGTACCGTCCCGGGATCACCGGCGCGTGCTCGCTGGTGTAGGTCTCGTCCAGATCGACGTTTTGAGTCTCGATGTTTATCGTACCGCCTTGTGGCATTGCGTCGCGCGCATTCACAACCAGATTGACGAGGATCTGCTCCAGTTGGCCCGGGTCGGCGACGACGTACCCACGGGCCGCCGCGCTCGAGGCGATCGTAATGTCCTCGCCGATCAGGCGTCGAAGCATTGGCTCGACACTCGCCACAACACTGTTCATGTCGAGCACTCTCGGCTGGAGAATCTGCTTGCGGCTGAATGCCAGGAGCTGCCTGGTGAGTGAAGATGCCCGCTCTGCCGCGCTCCTGATCTGTTTCACATCCTCGCTCCGCGGGTCGGTCGGGTCGAATCCCTCCATTATGATCTCGGTGTTGAGCCTGATCACCGTGAGGAGGTTGTTGAAATCGTGGGCGATTCCTCCGGCCAGCCGGCCGACGGCATCCATCTTCTGCGACTGGCGAAATTGCTCCTCGAGGTTACGCCTCTCGGTCAGGTCGATCGATACGCGAACGTACCCGGTTATCGTTCCCAGTTCGTCGCGGACTGGAGCAGTGGTTAGAAGAGCGGGGAACGCCTTCCCCAACTTTCCCTGCACCAAATACTCGCCCGTCCAGCTCTCTCCCGCAGCGCCGCGCTGTCCAATCTCGCCCCCGTGCTCACGCAGGAATGGGGATGGCGTCAACTCCTGAATCGACCTTCCAACTGCCTCCTCCGCGGACCAGCCGTAGAGGCTTTCCGCGAACGTGTTCCAGAAGATCACGATCCCTTCCGGATCTGTGGCGACGACGGCCTGCTGGACGGCGTTCAGCAGCTGCGCCTGAAATCCGATTGCAGCCTCGGAGCGCGAACGTTCGGTAACATCGGTCATCGCTCCAATCACGCGGACGGCTGCGCCGGCTTCATCGCGTGCGATATATCCCCGATGCAACACGTTGGCGTAGCTACCGTCCCCACGGCGGTAGCGATACTGATCGCTCCAGCTAGTACCCCCGCTTTGCATTACTCCTTGGATGCCGGAGACGATTCGGTCGCGATCCTCAGGATGGATGTGGTCGTACCACCACTGAATCTCCGGAAAGATCGCGCTCTGCTTATGGCCGAAGACGTGCTCGACCGAGTCGTTCCAGACGAGGGCATTGGTTTTGATCTCCCAGTCCCAGATCACGTCGTTTGTGGCTCGTGCCACGAAGCGATACCGCTCGTCCGTTGTACGCACCGCTCGCTCGGCTTTCCGCTGGTCGGTCATATCCACTACGATCGCGACCGCGGCGACTACGATTCCGTCGGAGTCCCGCACCAGAGCCGAGCTCATGCGAATGAAGCCGTCGGTACCGTCCCCGCGCCGAATCCGAATTTCCTCTCCGCGTACCGGCTGCTTCGTGGCAACTGTCCGCGCCAATGGCCACTCAAGGGGCGCGAGCGGCGTCCCGTCGCCGCGGAATCCGACCCATTCGGTGTAGTGTTTCAGATCGGCCGCGGGCTTGAAGGAAGTCCGAAAGATCTCCGTCATCTGGGCGTTCACCGATACGAGTCGTCCGGAGGGTACCTCGGCCACTACGACTCCAACTGGCATCTGCTGCTGCACGGCGTGCGCGAGAGTCCGTTCGGCAACAAGGCGGAGCTGAGCATCGTGCGCAGCGCGGTCGGCGATTCGGCGCTGAATCTCCCATGTCACTGCGGTGGCGAGTGCTGTCAGCACGTCGATATCGCGCCGGCTCCAGTCGCGGGGACTTTCATCGAAGGCGCACAGGGCCCCGAGAACGTGTCCGTCCTCGGTGGTGAGCGGGAAACCAGCGTAAGCCCGAGCCAAGGTACCACGATCAGCGAAGGCGGGCTCGTTCCACGCGTCGGCCATCATGAGCGGCACGCCAGTGCCCACTACATCCTGGCAGAACGATTCGTCCAGCGAGTGCCAGCCGGGTGAGGTGTTACCGGCGTTGCAGGCCACGCTCTTGAAATACTGCCGATCGGCGTCGACGAGCGAAATCAGCACTGTGGGGACGGCGAGAATCTGTCCTGCGAGGCGCGTGAAGGCATCCAAGCGATCCTCTGGGGGTGTCTCGAGAAGGCCCGTGTTGTGGAGCGCAGCGAGTCTGACGGGACTCGTTAATGCCTGATCGTTGGCCAAGGAGGGATTGCGGAGAAGAGAGTTCGGACCCTATTGGACGAGTAACCCGCTCTCGGAGACACGGTTTGGGAACTCTCAACACTGCAAGAATCACAGCAAGAAAGGGCCATGCGGGGCGCGGGGCCAGCGCGCGGAGTCGTTGCTATTCGTACTCGTCGGATCCCTGGACCCACAGAAAAGACTGGATGTCGATCATGTCTTTCGGACGAAGATCACGCTGGTCAGTAGTCACAGTCTGCGCGAATTCCAGAACGCTGGAATAAATCTCCCAGCTCGGCGTTGAGCGGTAGCGGAGATCGAAGTCGTACTCCGAGGCCGCTTTGCGCGTAACCATTGGCTTGAGGAAGAAGTGCGCGTTCGGGAGAGCAATGAATCCGAAGACGGTGACGAGGGGCCACGTCAGCACCCGAGTCTGTCGACGTGGGAGGCCCGCCACCACATCGCACCAATGCTCGAACTTCGTCTGGTCCGTCCCTCGGCCGTACAAGAACTCGTAGAGACCCGTGGCGAATGCTTTCGCGCCGTGAGGAACGCGTATCGCGTCGCGAAGCGCCATCTTCTCGAATGAAAAGAGGAGATTGGTGCGGGATTCGATCGTCACGGCCCGACGCGCGACCTCGGAGAACTTCTTTTCGGCAACGAGAGTGCGGTGAGTGGACTGCCCAAGCAACTCGTGCCAGCGTTCGTGCGCTTCCCACTTGTACCCGCGCTCCCAATCGATGTACTTCGGGTCGCCAAATCCCTTCGGGAAGAAGCGAAGGAATTTTCGCCTGCACTTGAGCGCACCCTTGGTTCCTCTGGTCCCCGCTATCGCAACCGCCATGATTCAGACGCCTCTAGGTTCGTCGTAGCAGGGCAGCCTCGATTGCGAAGATCAGACCAGGCCGGCTGGTGTCAAAGGATCAGGCCTGGAAATCAACCGAATCCCCGTTCTTTGTGGGCGTCGCTCGCGGCGGGGCTAAAGGAAGCGTGAGCGTGAAGATCGAGCCAACTCCAACTTCGCTCTTGAGCGTGACCTCGGCGCCCATGCCGCGCGCCAGTGCCCGGCTGATAGCGAGGCCCAACCCTGTACCATCCGTCGTCCGGGTCAGCCCCCTGTCGAGTTGAACAAAGGGCTCGAACACGGCCATCTGCTTGTCTTTGGGAATGCCGATGCCCGTGTCCTCGACGTGAATCGAAACCGTTTTCTCGCTCACGCTGCACGAAACGCTGATCCGGCCACCCTGCGGCGTGAACTTCACGGCGTTCGACAGAATGTTGATCATGATCTGCCGGAGCTTGTCCGGATCCACGCGGGCGTAAACGGTGCCCGAGGGCGAGTCGCACTTGTACTCGACCGACTTGGCGTGAGCGAGCGAGGGGACAACGGCGTCGAGATCAGCGATCAGCGCACGCAGCGGCACATCGATTATGTCGAACTTTACCTCCGTGGCTTCGAGGCGCGTGAAGTTCAAGATGTCAGTAATGATGCCGAGAAGGTGCTCCTGACTCCGCTTGATGCGCGCGAGGTCGGATTTCTGCGCGTCGGTGAGTGGCCCACGCAGCTCCATCTCGAGGAGGTCGACATAGCCGCCGATCGAATTGAGCGGAGTCCGCAGCTCATGACTCATAACCGCTAGGAATTCGGCCTTGGAGCGATTTGCGGCGTCGGCTGCCGCCCACGCTTTCTTTGCCTCGCTTATGACGGCGCGCAGTTCTTCGTTGGTCAGGGCGAGCTCGTGTGCCAGCTCCCTAGCCTCATTTGTCTGGTGCTCGAGCTGGCGGGCCTGCGTCTGAAGAAGGTTATTGCTCTCTTCGAGAGCAGCCATGCGCGCAGCCGCCAATTCACGCTGACGAGACATCCTCACAGCGCGAATCACCGCGTGGACCTTCGAGAAGGTGAATGGCATTTCGCGCCCGCAATTCGGGTTACTCTGGAGACGATTCCTACTCGGCCGGAGACACCAGCGGTGCTCGCGGCCCCACCCCGAGCCGTCCTAGCGGCGGATTACTCAGCTTTGTGATATTTCTACATGTATCGCGGCTCGAACCTTCGCTGGTTGTGTCGCAGCTAGACGGCGGTTTATCCTCCAGTTGCACGTTGACCCGATAGCGCAGTAGTGAACCACGCACTGCGCTGCCTTGAATCCGCTAGAAAGCGAGACAGCGTGCTCGGTCCTATCCTGTTCGTGGAACATGCGTCGATCGATGAGCGTTTTTGCGGCAGAAGACGGCGTTTTAATGGCGCTGGTCGCGGTCATAGCGAGCTAAATTGCGATTTTATGGCGGTAGTTTGTTGTTTTTTCGACCCGGTAGCTCAGTTGGTAGAGCAACGGACTTTTAATCCGTAGGTCGTGGGTTCGAAACCCACCCGGGTCATTGACTTAGCTTCATCCATTGGCGCCCCCCTGTGCGGGGATCTGTGCGGCTTGGTGAGCGGTTTGCGCTTTCAAGAGGATTTCCCCGACGGCTTGGGCGACCTCGCCCTTCTCTTTCGTCTTGGTGTAGCGACGAGTCATTGACGCAGTTTTGTGCCGAAGCGCCTTTTGCACCTTCGACTCGGCCATGCCGCCATCGGACCATCCACCTGAGCCGCCAGGACTCTCCACCACTAATCGGCCGGCCAACCCTGAACCCCCGAAACCCCGATTGAGCCAAGACCGGTCGCCGACGATCGAATTGCAAGGTACACGGGCTGGCTGACCGTTTTTACGGCTGTTCTCGCGCTCGGCACACTTGGCCTTTTCGGGGTGGCGTACCGGCAGGGAAAACAGATTGAGCGCGAGTTCATTTCGACGCACCGCCCAAAGCTCATCGTTCGCGAAATCGAATATCGACGACAGGAGGACGGGAGCGAGATTCACTACACCATCGCCAACATCGGGGGAACGAGAGCGACGGTGATCGAGAGCAACGCGACTGCATACAACGAGACGAGGGGTGGCCCGCTTCCGGCTATCCCGCCCTACGAAACGAAGCGAACTGTTACGGAGAGATACTCATCGCGGCTGGGGAGTCGTTGCGACCTCCGTACAAAGAGGCTCTCGACGAGCTAACGCTGACGATCGGGGAGACGGTTGGCGATCTCGTCCAGCCTTACATAATGGGGTATCTGCTCTATCGAGACGACAACGGACTTAAGAGGAAGACGGGTTTCTGCGCGTTGTATCTTCCCGACACTAAGCGTTTCCAGCGGATTAGTGACCCCGATTACGAGTACGCCGACTAGCGCGATTCTCGGAAAGTGTAGGCTAGACGCGATAGGCGTCGATTCTTTCTACTCGGGCAATGCTGCGACCGGTTGCGTAGGCATGGGAGAATCACAAGCATGCGGTCGCGCTGTTCACGACGCACTACAATTTTTGCCGCCCCCACATGACGCTGACAAAGGCGAACGGGGGCGTTCATAAGACCCAGCTATGGCGGCTGGCCTTACTGATCATGTGTGAAAGCTCGAAGAAATCATTGGCTGAGGGATTCGCAGGTTCAGACGGCGGCGTAGTCGGGGCAGGTTGTTTCACCTTGTCGTGAACGAACGCTTCAAGCCTTGCCTCAATGGCGGACTGTGTAGCGGCTTCGCCCTTTCGGGCGGCGAGGTACTCCTTTTCTAGCTCGTCAACGACGGTCGAGTGGAAACGGTCAAATCCGTCCCTAGTGATAAAGAACCAGTCTGCTTTTTCGCCTACGCCTGGGGCGGCCTCACTTCGTCGCTTAGCTGAGTACAGGAGGAAAAGCGCTCGACTGAGCGGCCAAAAGCGGTCGTAGTTCGCGAGACTCAACTGCGAGTAGGCATGGTGGGAACCGCCCCCGATAGCTACGAATGCGGCTGCGTTCTCACATCGTGTCGTTCCCGGCAGATTGGAGCCGGTTAGCGCGGCTCGGTCTTGGATTAGGTAGAGATGTGCGCCCTCGTCGTCGACTCCGGTAACTGTCGTCTCGGTACCCACATATACCGCACTGAGATCATTTGCAACCCGCTGCACGAAATTGGGGTCCATTGATCTCTGCTTAGCTACGAACTTGTCGTGAGTGAGTTTGAACGGGTCAAGGACCTCGCGCAGCGCGAGGCTGCGCTGATGCTCTGCAAACTGGGTCGCATACATGTCTGCGATAAGTCTTATCTTGCTAACAGGATCGTTTTTGAGGCGACGGTAAGTCGCATCGCAAATGGCAATCTGTGGGCTGATACTCCCTGCAATGAGCGCCAGGGCAGCGGGGGCCACTACGGCGCTCTGCCGCCGTTGGCAGCACAAGCCAAACCTCCCAATTCCGTCCCTTCGGGTCCTTAAATGCTCTGTAGCTCATGGGCCATCGGGTGGAAGTTTTGGATAAGGAGTCGTGTGAGTCTCCAATGCAGAGGAGGTACCAAGAGCGGGGGGAATCGTGCCGATTTTCCGCTGCCGATTTTGTCGCTAATCCGCCCTTATCTGAAAGGCTTTCACGGCGGAAAACAAATGGTGATCGAACCGAACGTGAGAAATACGAGGCGGTACACTTAATCGGGCAGAGCGGTTTGGTAAACGGCGGCCGGATTGACAGCTAGGAAAAGCCCTAATTTCGTGAAATGAGCGCTTAATCCAAAGAAGATTGAAGCGGAAATGGTAGCGAGAGGCGATCAGGCTACCGCATCAATCCCTGGGCTTGATCAGCTGCTGAAAGGGTCGGTAGTCCCGAAGCGGAAGTAGCGTCCAGTCGGACTTGAACGGGCTCCCGGCCGATTGGAGTCCCACTCCTTCGGCGTCAGCTTTCTGCAGGAGGGAAACGGCGCGGTCCCACTCCCCCCCGTTTGCGGCGATGCGCGCGCGCATATAATCCTCGGACCCAAAGTCGAATTCATCCACGGCGCGGACTCGTCTCTCCGCTTCGGCCGCACTCGCCCTCTCTCCGAAGTGCGCTGCGATAGCTCCGCGAACGCTGATGAAGTAGCGTTTCATCTGTATGTCGGGCGCGTTGAGAACGAGACTGTCGGCGATCGGCTCCATCTCCCCCCACCGGTCGAGCGCAGCCAGCATCGGCAGCGCATTGGCAAGGAAGCCCTTTCCGGTATCGTGCGAGGCGAGAAGCCGAGGCAGCCACTTCGAGGCGAGCTTTCTAGCCTCCGGCTCGTGTTCGAATACGCGAAGCAAAGTCACCGCGCGCGATGCCCTTCGCACCTGCGCCGCAAGTGATGATCCGCGGCCGGGCCCATTCTCCACGAAATCGTCGAGCTCGTCGAAGTAGTCAAGGGCGGCGAGCGCAATAAGGTGGACACCGGAAAGCCGGCCATCCGGAAATCGCTTCAGGCCCGCGCGCGTGAAGTCGAGCGCTTCGGCGTATTTCTCGAGGTCAATGCGCGCGACGGATTCGTACATCCAATAGAATGGGCCGGCCAAATTGAGCCCACGATCGGGATCCACATTTTCAAGGACCGCCAGCGCCTTATGGGGATACCCGGTAGAGAGCGCGACGCTTGCAACGAGAAGCGGACTCTCCTGCGATCCCGGGGTCGCCGCCATGAACTGCTCGGCGGTCGAAACTGCGCTTGCGCCGTCACCCCGCATTAGTGCCTCAAGATGATCGAGCATGGCGCGGTCGGCCGGTGCCATCCGGTCACGTAGCTTTTCCGCACGCGCCAGAAGCGGCTTGGCGATTGCAAAGTCGCCGTGATAGATCCTGCTGAAGGCGAGAAAGACCACCGGCGTAGGGTACAGCGAATCCATCCCCATCGCTTTTTCCAGATGCCGGTATCCCGCGGTGTCACTCCGGAAATAATCCTCGACCCCCTTCTGAAGCTCATCGTACGCCTCGACGCTGGGGATCTCGGAGTAGTCTCCGAACGTTACAGCGCGATCCGGGTCGCGTGCCTGGAAGATGTTGGCAACGGCTCGCTTCGTCAGAGTTTCGAGGACTTTCGTGGGGGTGGCGGCTAGTCCGCTTATGGGCGTCATTGCGAGGAGCAGCTTTCCGTTCGAGACGTCTGTCATCTTGGTGCTGATCCGTAACGAGTCTCCGTCCTGATACACGCTCCCGGAAACGAGAATGCCGGCGCCCGTTTCTTCGGCGAGAGCGGTCCCGCGATCGCGGGACTTGAACGGCCACGGAATTTTGTCCACGACGTCACCAGTGACGAGAGTGGTGCGCGCGTCCACTACCTCGAATCCGCCGACACGGGTGAGACCCTGCGCGATCCAGTCGGCAGCCATCGGCCCGAGTGACGCGAGTCGGGGATTCCCCGTTTCATTCTCGAATGGCGCGACGATGATCCGGTTGGAGTGAAGCCGCGCTGGCTTCCGGCGCATCAAAGCCATCGCCGTCGCCAACCTGTCCCTCGGCGCGAACGCTAGCGCACCGCCCGAGAGAAGAAGAACGCCGAACGCGGATGCGGCGGCCGCGATCTTCCAACGCTTTGCGCGCCGAGCCGACACGACTGAAACTGTGCCGCCGGCGGGAGTGACGGCGGCATCGAGCTCTCGGAGGAGTTCGTCGGCAGACTGGGGCCGCTTCGTCGGATCCTTCTCAAGGCATCGCATCACGAGTGCCGCGAGCGGCGCGGGAACGATATCGGCCTTATTGGAGAGGGGTACCGGTATCTCCATCACGTGCGCGACCATCAGCTGTTGCGCGGATTTGCCGGCGAAGATGTGCTCGCCAGTGAGCATCTCGTAGGCGACGGCGCCGATGGAGTAGATGTCGGCACGCTGATCCACGGCGTCGCCCACCGACTGTTCCGGCGCCATATAGGCGGGGGTTCCGACGGAGACGCCGACGGTAGTGAGAGCGCGATGTGCCCCCGTTGCGTCACTCAGCGCCTTCGCGATTCCGAAATCGGCCACAAGGGCACTGTCCTCTGAAAGCAGAATGTTATCGGGCTTGATGTCGCGGTGGATCACACCGTGACGATGGGCATAGGCGAGAGCGCGGATGGCGTCACGGAGGATCGGGGTCGCCTGTGCGGGGGCGATGCGGCCTTCGCGGCGAATGCGCGCACCGAGCGATTCGCCGTCCACGAAAGGCATCGTGTAGTAGAGGAGGTCTCCGGCGCTGACGGCGCTCATCACCGGGACGATGTGCGGGTGCTGGAGTTTCGCTGCAAACTGAATCTCCCGCCGGAAGCGCTCCACGTTGACGCTCGCCGCGAGATCAGGCGGCAGAACCTTTACGACGACCTTTCTTCCGAGCGCGGTCTCTTCAGCGAGGAAGACGCGCGACATGCCCCCTCCACCGAGCTCGCGCTCGATGGAATACACTCCGCCAAGAGCGGACTCGAGTTGCTGAAGGAGCGTGTCGTCAGACAAGAGACTGTCGCGTGAGAGGACTCACCCAATCTAGCGTTCGGCGCTGCAGGGCCACCTTTTTTATGCGAACCTCCAGGATTTACTAACATCCATGTCTGTAATTGCATAGATCTGCTCGACAAGGTCCTGACGCGGCCTCATCGGGCTAAAGGGGCACCGATTCGGCAGCGAGGGACGCGCGTACCGCACCCTCGTGCACTTCATCCTCGTTTGGCTGATCACTCATTCCGGAGCCAACAGTGGTACTTACGGTACTTGAAGCGCGAGTTGCTTTGGAGCGTGCAAATGATCTGCAGGCGGCATACGCGACTGCCAGCGGCAAACGACCACCCGGCTTGATCAGCAGCAATTTGTTGCGTGACGCGACCGATCCCAACCAGTGGCGAATACATACTCTGTGGGAGAGTCGCGAAGCCATCGAAGGTATGAGGAGCGCCGGAACTCCGGCAGGCGTGCTGATGTTTAGAGGCGCAGGTGCTGAGCCAACGCTCTCGGTTTTTTTGGTGATCGCGATGATAGAATAGTTGTGGCTGCGGGTGCCGACGCGCACCTTGGTTGACTTTGCACAGCCGAATGCCGCCAACTAACCTCCGACGCGTTGGTCGGACGATATGGGCGTCGCCGTCCGTTCGCCCGTCTCAGCTCGGAGGTGTATGTCGGAATTTGATCGGCCGGACGTAGTCACTTCAATCCGGGAGTTGCAAGAACAATTGATGGCGGCTTGGCGCGATCATGATAGGGCAACGCTTGAGCGGATTTTGGCGCGGGAGTTCGCCTTGATTATCTCTGCTCCCCATCGCAGCGCTTCCGCGCGGAGCATGGCTCCGGGCGGGCCTCTCGGGATATCACTGCACGGAATTCTCCTATCGCGACATGCAAATGCGAGGCTTCGACGATGTTGTTATTGTGTCGTCGGTATTTCGATGCCGTGCCACGACGTTCAGTTGAGCCTATTTCGCGCCCTGCCGATTGGCACGTTCTCAAGGAAGAGCCAACCTACCCAACGATTGTCATCGAAGTGTGGCCGACCAAAGAGGAGCGACGGATGCGTGGCTTTGTGACGAACACGGATGCGTGGCTTTGTGACGAACATTGAGCGGGCGACGCTCGAGAACGAGGACTTCCGCCGCGTAATCTTCACGGGGCTGGCGGTGCAGCTCGTGTTGATGACGCTGGCGCCCGGCGAGGAGATCGGCGAAGAGGGGCACGAGGACCACGACCAGTTCATTCGCGTCGAAGAAGGGACGGGGCGCGTCATGCTAAATGGCGAAGGGCAAACTCTGCAGGATGGCAGCGCGGTTGTTATCCGGGCCGGGGTTCGCCACAACGTGATCAACACGTCGCGGGGATGCATCGCTCAAGCTGTACACGCTATATAGCCCGCCCGAGCACGCCCCTGATGCGGTGCATCACACGTGGGCCGAGGCCGAGGCCGAGGCGGCTGAGGGAGCGCACTCACAAACGCCGCTTATAAACGAAAACTACAGCCCTCCGATGAAGGAAAGCGGCGCACGCGTGGTCGCAGTCGTACGAACTGGCTAAAGCTCGACCTCAATGCCGAGCTCGATGGCGGAGTCGGCAGGGACGCGAAAGAAGTCCAACGCAGAGCCCGCGTTCCGAGCCATGAATAGGAAGAGCTGCTTACGCCAGTGCGCCATGCCGCCTTCGCCGGATGCTCGCACATGGTCGCGCGAGGCGTAGTAGACAAGGTCATCGCGCGAGAGGGCGACGAATGACCGAATCGCCGTGATGACCTCGAGGACGTCCAGCGTCTGCATGAAGCCGACGTGGGCTGTCGCGCGCACGAACCCGTGAGACAGCACCTCGACCGATACGCGATCCTTAACGGGGACCTCCGGCTCGCCCGCCGTCATGACGCCCAGCAGGATCACGACCTGTTGCAACGCCTTCATGTGCTGGATCTGGCGAAGCAGAACGGCGGGTGCACCGTCAGCGTGCCCCGTGAAAAAGACCGCGCCACCGGGCACTCGGACGACACGACCCTCATCAAGAGTACGGAACACGGTTTTTAGTGGCAGCGAACTCCGGCGCCGCACGGCCATGAGACAGTCGTGACCTGCGCGCCAAGTGCTCATGAGCAGGTACACACCTGCGGCGATTGCGAGTGGTACCCAGCCACCTTGCACCACTTTGAGAAGATTGGTCCCGAAGAACGTAAGGTCGATCGTGAGGAAGAGCGTCGTGAGCAGCCCAGCCTGCATGGCTGACCAACCCCAGCGGCTACGCGCTACCGCGTAGAACAGGACGGATGTGACCGCCATCGTGCCTGTCACCGCAATGCCATACGCAGCCGCCAGACGGTCGGAGGAACGGAACATTATTACGAGCAAGAGGCACAAGACCATCAGAGTGGTATTGACGAAGGGAATGTAGATCTGTCCTTCCGCGCTGGCCGACGTATGGAGTATCCGCATCCGGGGCGCGTATCCAAGTTGCATTGCCTGCTGCGTCAGGGAGAATGCTCCGGAAATCAATGCCTGGGACGCGACAATCGTCGCGAGAGTGGAGAGCAACACGAGCGGGAGCAGCAGCCACACGGGGGCCAGAAGAAAGAATGGGTTCGCCACCGCCTGCGGCGTTCGGAGGAGTAGCGCGCCCTGACCGAGATAGTTGAGCACCAGCGCGGGAAAGACAATCCAGAACCATGCAACCCGGATCGGTCGCTTGCCGAAGTGTCCCATGTCGGCGTACAACGCCTCGGCGCCCGTGACTGCCAGAACAACCGCCCCAAGCACAAAGAGGGCATGTATGCCGTGAGTGTGTACGAAACGGACGCCCGCAATTGGGTTGAGTGCCTCAATGATTCCGGGGGTGGAAAGCACTTCGATGCTTCCCAGGAGGGCGATTGTGGCGAACCAAAGGAGCATGAGCGGGCCAAAGATTCGCCCGATGCGAGAGGTCCCAAATCGCTGTGCCGCGAATAGTAAAAGGAGAATGAGCAGCGCCGCGGGCACGACGAAGCGGGCCAGCGCGGGCGTCGCCACGTTAACGCCCTCGACCGCGCTCAGCACCGAGATGGCCGGAGTAATCACCCCATCGCCATACAGCAAGGCTGCGCCGATCAGTCCAAGTGCGATGAGCGCGCCCACCCGACGCGTTGGTGGCTCGCGTTGGGTAATCGGGAGGATAAGCGCGAGCAGCGCAAAGATGCCGCCCTCACCACGGTTGTCCGCTCGCATGATGAACGCGACGTACTTCACGCTCACAACCAGTATGAGCGTCCAGACAATGAGGGAGATCAACCCAACCACATTCATGGGTGTAGGAACAAGCCCATACTCAGGGCCGAAGCAAGCCTTGAGGGCATACAAAGGACTGGTGCCAATGTCACCGAATACGACGCCCAGTGCCCCGAGCGATAGCTCAGCCGACGTTGGACCATGTGAAAGCCTTGTGCGCTCGTTAGAAGCCACTTCGGTTAACCACGGGTGACAACAGTGTGGATTGGTCGGGCAAAACGCTACACAACCCCGAGCATGCCGCCCAGATTCTGGGGTGCAATTCGAGAATCGCACAAATGGCCGCGTTGTCGTTGCGGGGCTGTCCAGTCATACCCGCCGCTACCGTCGGTGGGGCCGAATCATCGGCGGAATTTTCGGATTCCTCGTTACCGCGCTTTTCGGCATTATCAGGGTGACAGTCGCTCCGATCTATGGCTGTTCATCGCGATCTGGACGGTGGTCGCCATAATTGTCGCCCTTCTCTGCGCAGCGATCGGTTGGTTCATGTGCGGTACCTCGGGCACGATTGCCGATCGGGCTCCCGAGTCAGTCACCGCGGCGATCGAAGAAGGATCCCTGATCTGCAGAGCATCCACCATTCGGAATCCAGCCGGCATCAGCGAGTCGACGGGCCAGGTGATGGTTCGTGTGCCGATTTGTGTGCCAACTCAGGCAACTCAGCGAACCTGCACCGAGCCAACACACCCTATATTTCGGCTAAGTCCTTACAGAGACATACTCGGCGAAACAAAATCAAACGCAGAAGAAGTTAATACTTTGACTTTTAATCCGTAGGTCGTGGGTTCGAAACCGACCCGGGTCATTGAGTTACGCTGCTCGTCGGTACCCTCGGCTCACAGCTTTGATATCGAACGTCTTTCCAAGTCGTAGTCCCGGGCAATTTCGTAACTCTGTCGATTTCAGGCGAGCCCGTTCGACGCTATAAGGCGTGGACGCAACAACTCCGCCACGGCTCACCCACGAAACGTCGAACCAACAGGAGAACATGTGTCAAAGCTCCGATTCAGGATTTCCACGTCGCTCGACGGCTTCGTCGCAGGCCCAAACCAGAGTTTGCAGGAGCCACTCGGCATTGGCGGCGAGCAGCTGCACAAGTGGGTGGTCGCGTTGGAGGCGTGGCGGCTCGCACATGGCAAGAAGGGTGGCGAGGTGAACGAGAGCACCCCGGTGCTGGAGGAAGAGATAGCCAACATCGGCGCGACAATTATGGGGCGTAACATGTTCGGCGGCGGTCCGGGCCCGTGGAGCAAGGCGGATCCCTGGAACGGCTGGTGGGGACCCAATCCGCCGTTTCATCATCCTGTATTCGTGCTGACGCATCATGCGCGCGAGCCGCTGATGATGCAGGGCGGCTCGAGCTTCACGTTTGTGACCGACGGCATTGAGCGTGCGCTCGACGAGGCGCGGCGCGCGGCGAGCGGGAAGGATGTCGCGCTGGCGGGTGGTGCGCAGGCCGCGCAGCAGTACCTGAACGCCGGCCTGGTCGACGAGATGCAGCTTCACCTGGTGCCGACGCTGCTCGGTGGGGGCGAGCGCCTGTTCGGCGATGTCGACGATCTGCGCGGCCTCGTTCTGGTAAAAACGGTCGCGGCGACGAATGTGATTCATCTGAAATTCGCGAGACAATAGGAGCGGTAACGACGAAGCTCATTCGTACCGCGACCTGCATTGATCAGGAAGATCCTTTGATCCGTAGGTCGTGGGTTCGAAAACCCACCCGGGTCATTTTGGAAAGTATTGATGTTGTGGCATTTGCTCTTCCAGTCATCAGGGTCCCGACTCCGGAGACTCTCTTTTTTGTCCCGACGGTGTGCCAATCATCGGGCCCTTCCCCTAATCCTCGAGAGCCGTAACGGCGCAGGATGCGGTAAACAGCTGTAGTTACCCTCCCACGTGACGGGCGTCTTCACACTACAGACCGAGACGCCTAGGCATAGCCGGGGGTGCCGATGCCAGAAATGCACGACATGACGCGGCTCCTTCACCGCCTGACGTGGTGGTCGCTTGGAGCGGTGGCGCTTGTGGGCGCAACGGTAGGGGCGTTCTTTCTTTCCCAAAGCCGCGCGCAGCAAGCCTTCATCGAAAAAAGAGAAATCAGCCGGATTGCGCGGACTGCCGCGGCTCTCGCCACCGATCGAGAAGCCGGAATTCGAGGCTATCAGCTCACGCACGACCAAAGGTCTCTGCTTCGGGAAGTCATCGGCCGCGTTCAGCTGCCGCCCAAGCTCGATTCACTGATGACGCTGGCGAAATCTGACTCCGCGCACTTGAATCGCGTGAAGGCGATTAACGCGAGCCTCCACCGGTGGGAAACCGAATTCGCCGACCCGGCAATTCAGGGGCAGATAAGAGGCGATAGCATGCTCGCCGGCAAACCCCAGTTTGACAAAGTGCGAGCGGCCTTCGACGCTTTCCTTTCCACGAGCGAAAGCGATCTGCGGCGTCAGGCGGCACGAGTCAGGATGCTGCAGCTCATTGGCGCCCTTGTAGTGCTAGCGGAGTTGCTGGCTTTTGTCGGTATTTTATTATTCGTGATTCGCGGGCAGTTGACGCGACAGGCCAAAGAACTGGTACACCAGCAAAATCTTCTTGAACAGCAGGCGGTGGACCTCGAGCTCCAGATGGCGGAGTTGCAAGAAACCAATGCGGTGCTGGCCGAGCGTGAAGAACACCTTCGGAAAAGCGAGGAGCGCTACAGATACGCATCCCGCCTGAGCAACGACGCGACTTATGACTGGGATGTGGCCTCGAACCGATTCGAGTGGAACGACGGGCTGCAGGAATTATTCGGATACACCAAGGAAGAGATAGGGACTACGATCGAATGGATCGTGAGTCTCCTCCATCCGGAAGACACCGACCGCGTGATGGGAAGCTTTTACGCAGTTTTCAATAAAGGCGGCGGCAGCCGCTGGAAGACCGATTATAGACTGCGTCGGAAGGACGGAAAATACGCTAACGCCGAAGGACGAGCTTACATAGTTCGAGCGGTAGATGGAGCACCGCAGAGAGTAATAGGCGCGATCAGCGACCGGACGCAACAGCGATCCCTTGAGGGGCAGCTACGTCAATCGCAGAAGATGGAAGCGATCGGCCGCCTCGCTGGAGGGGTCGCGCATGATTTCAACAACATCCTCACCGTAATACGCATGTCGAGTGAGTTCATCCTTACCGACATGCCCGAATCGGACGACAAATTCGAAGACGCTCAAGAAATCATCAAAGCGTCAGACCGTGCCACGAAGCTGACCAGACAACTTCTGGCGTTCAGCCGACACCAGGTTCTAAATCCTACTGTTCTGAGACTGGACCAGATCGTGAGCGGCATGGACGGAATGATAAGGCGCGTCCTTCCAGAGAACATCGAGCTGATCACCGATCTCGCGCCCGAGCTGCGCTCAGTCAGGGCAGATACCGGCCAGATGGAGCAGGTGCTGCTAAACCTCGTGATCAACGCGGCCGACGCGATGCCGGAGGGCGGCACACTGTCCGTTCGCACATCGAACACAACGATCGATGCCACCTTTAGCTCGAAGCATCTGGACGTACCCCCCGGACAATATGTGTGCCTAACAGTCACTGACACGGGCATCGGAATGGACGAGGAAACCGTGGCGAAAATATTTGAGCCTTTTTTCACCACCAAGGGCGTCGGCAAGGGTACGGGCCTGGGCCTCTCCACCGTACACGGCATCGTTACACAAAGTGGGGGAGCGGTCTGGGTATACAGCGAGCCGGGATTGGGGACAACTTTCAAGGTCTTTCTGCCTAAGGCGGACGGAGTCGCCACGCCCACTAGCACGCGAGTGGTGGAGGAGCCTGAAACCCCGCCTACCGAGACGATTCTTCTGGCTGAAGACGAAGAGCCGACACGCGTTGCAATCCATCGGAATTTGGCGAGAGCGGGGTACACGGTGATCGACGCGCCTAATGGAATCGAAGCACTTCGGCGCGCGGATTCCTACCCTGGCGCGATCGATCTCTTGCTTACGGACAGCATGATGCCGGAGATGGGCGGGGTGGAGCTGGTCGGCCAAATTAGACAACGGCGGAGCGGAATAAATGTGCTAATGATGTCCGGCTACACCGAAGGGCTCCCTCCGGCCGAAAACGGTGAGACTGAGCTCTTCATCGAGAAACCATTCAGCACGGCCGATCTGTTGAGAGCTATCCGCTCCGCACTAAGGACTCGTAAATAGTGCCCCATTGCCGTTACGCTGAAATCAACGTGGTCACAACCACCGACAATTCCTCTGGTGTGCCGATTTGTGCTCCGGCTCAGACAAACTCAGCGAATCTTAAACGAACCGCGACCACGGTTATGTGGGCTAAGTCCTTGCAGGGACATACTCAACGAAACAGAAAGATTTGATCCGTAGGTCGTGGGTTCGAAACTCACCCCGGTATAATTAGTTGGCACCGCTTATGGCGGCCGTGCTCCGGCCATGGTCGTTTATAGTGCACATGTCCGCTGCGGTTCGGGCGCTATTCGCGCCTCTCGGCTGCAGTACTAGCCCTCTCCGCAACTCGGTATCAACCGGGATCTTCCGCGCTAACCGTTCGACTCTGAATCCCTAGATCACGGGTCCTCGGAAGCGCCACGCAGGTCATTTTTCTACCGACACTCATCAGAAAAGCTGTTTCGCGATTGACATGCCGCCCGCGACCGGTATTATGGCGCTTTGGCGCGCGCGGCTCCTGCAACCCGCAGGGCGTGGCGTGCGCTGACATCGCGCCCTGAAAAGGAGGAGTCTGTGTCCCGACTTAAGTCTCTTCTCGCTTTCCTTCTTTTCCTCTTCGTCGTGCTTGCATCGCCGGCGAATGCTCAACGTCGCGTGACCGGGCGCGTGACCGATCAAACGAGCGGCCAGCCCGTTCCGGGTGCCGCGATCCAGGTTCAGGGAACGCAGATCCGAACCTCTGCTGGCGACAGCGGCACCTTCGCGCTCCAGGTCCCGGAAGGACCGGTGACGCTAATCGTCCGACGGATTGGATATCAGCGCAACGAGATCGTACTACCCCCGGGTGAAGCACGCCTTGACGTGGCGTTGAGAAGAGACGTGTTGCAGCTCGAGACGCAGGTGACTACGGGTGCCGCGACTTCTGTGGCGAGGCGCAATGCAGCCAACGACGTCGCCACCGTGAGCGCAGAGCAGCTCTCGCGAGTGACAGCGCCGTCCATAGAGAACGTGCTTGCTGGACGCATCGCTGGCGCGCAGGTGACCGCCAACTCCGGCGCCCCGGGAGGAGGGAACCAGGTAAGACTGCGCGGGGTCACTTCGGTGTTCGGCTCGGCGGACCCTCTCTACGTCGTCGATGGCGTGATCGTGAGCAATGAGGTAATCGAATCTGGCCTCAATGCGATCACGGCAGCGTCGCGAACGACTTCGAACTCGACCAACCAGGACAACGGAGTCAATCGCATCGCCGACCTCAACCCGAACGACATCGAGAGTCTCGAAGTGCTCAAGGGAGCATCCGCTTCGGCAATCTACGGATCGAAAGCTGCGAACGGTGTTGTCATCATTAGGACCAAACAGGGAACGGCTGGCGCCGGCACGGGATATCCGACGATTGATTTCTTGCAGCGATTAGGCACGCGCGCGTTGTCCCGAAAGTACGGGCACCGTAGGTTCACACTGGATGAGGCGCGCGTGTACGGGGTGGGTTCAGCTGGTTTAGGCATGTCGCAAGCCGCCGTCGATTCCAACTACGCGGCGTGTGGTGGATTTTGCGATTTTGAGCAACAGCTGTTCGGCGAGCACCCGTTCAACTACGAGACGTCGGCCGCTGTGCGCGGCGGAATCGGTCAGACCAGTTACTACGCTTCCGGCCTCAACAGCTATGATGGCGGTATCGAGAAAAACACTGGGTACCGCAAGCAAAGTCTGCGGCTCAATCTCACGCAGCTTCTCCGGCCGAAGCTGACAGTCACATTCAACAACAATCTGGTCCGCACGCTAACTAGTCGCGGCGTCAGTAACAACGACAATGCCAACGTGACTCCTTACTTCGTGTTCGCGGGGACGCCAAGCTGGTACGACATGAGGCCGACAAACGGGATCTATCCTCGGAGTCCATTGGCGGGCACGAACTTCTTCCAGGATCGTGATTTCATCAAGACTCCGGAGGAAGTGTATCGGCTGATTTCCTCCGTTGGCGCTGCGTACGCTGCGTACGCGGGTGAGCGGCAATCGCTCACGTTCAAACTGGACGCGGGCATTGACCGATTCAATCAGCAGGACAACGTCGTCTCTCCCCGCTTCCTCTTTTTCGAGCCGAACGACGGGCTTCCAGGTACCGTGACGTCGCTCAGCGCCAATGTATTGCGCGCCAACGCCAACCTGAGCGCCATTCACGAGTTCACGCCCGCGGGCCGGAGCTGGAACGCAACCACATCGGTGGGATTACAGCGCGAGATCTCGTCTCAACGATCGACGAACATCGTCACTCGGGACGTACTCGTCGGTCAGGAGAATGTGAATCGCGGCGCGGCTACCGAGGTGTTTGCAGACCGGGAGGAGGCGCGTGGTCTGGCGGTGTTCGGCCAGGAAGAGCTCCTCGCCCTGGACGAGCGATTGCTTGCCACTGCCGGCGCTCGTGCTGAGAGGAGCACAGTTAACGGCGACATCAACAAGTTCTATTTCTTTCCCAAGGCCTCTCTTTCATTCCGAATGCCCGGTTTGTTCGGGTTGTTCGACGACTTCAAGCCGCGAATAGCCGTGGGACAGTCGGGAAATCAGCCACTTTACATTCAGAAATACACTCCAGCGCAGATCGGTACGTACCTGGGCCAGATAGCGTTCCAGCCGGGACTCATTCAGGGTAACTCGAAGATTCGCCCGGAGCGCGAGACGGAAGTCGAAGGCGGGGTCGATGCGACCTGGTGGAACCAGCGTGCTTCCTTGGCGCTTACCTTTTATCAGAAGAGCATCAGGGACTTGATACTCAACGTTGTGCCCGCGCCTTCCCTGGGTTACAACGTGAGCGTCCAGAATGGCGGCAGCATTCGGAACCGTGGCACCGAGGTAGCCTTCGGACTCACCCCGTTGCAGAACGAGCGCTTCAGCTGGATCTCTCACACCACGTTCGCCAGGAACATAGGCGTCGTGACTGCGCTCCCGCCGGGAGTGCCCTTCTTCAACATCGAGCGCGATGCGAGTGGTCAGCGCGTGGCTTTCGGCTCCGGCTACGGAATCGGCCGGCTCGAGGTCGGGAAGCGGGTGACCCAGATCATCGCCACCGATTCCGTGGGTGGAACGGTGCAGGAAATCCAGAAAGGCGATGCTGCTCCCGTTTTCACGATGGGATTCGGCAATGACTTCACCTTCGGCAAGCTGCGTTTAACCTCTCTGTTCGACTGGGCTCATGGCGGCGATCTGGTGAACGTCACGATGGATGTCTATGACGGAGTCGGGCTTTCGCCCAATCAGCCTGACGGCGGAGTCTTGCGGGCCACGCGCAATGACTCGCGTAGCGTAGCCCAGTATGTCCAGGACGGGTCCTTCGTAAAGCTGCGCGAGCTCACCCTTTCGTATGAGCTGCCGGACGCGTTTGCCAGACGAGTGTTGGGAGGGGCGCGAGGACTGCGCGTCGAGTTCAGCGGGCGCAACCTCAAGACCTGGTCGAGCTATCCGGGCGTTGATCCCGAGGTGAGTAACTTCGGCAGTCAGAATATCAGCCGGTTCATCGACCTGGCTCCGTTTCCTCCGAGCCGCACTTTTTACATCACCTTTGCTGCGAGCTACTGACATGACTCGCCACGCCGCGCGTTCGCCGATCGGGCGCATCATATGCCGACTTGCCATCGCGGCAATACCCGCCGCGCTGTTACTGAGCGTTGCATGCAGCGATCCAATGATCCCCGACTACAACAATCCCAGGCTGCCGTCGGTGATACCCAGTCTGGACCAACTACAGAACCAGGTTACCGGTCTCATCGCGGCCGACCGTGAGCAGGCCGCGTTCTTCGTGCTGGTGCTCGAGACGATGGGACGCGACGCTTACCGCATTGACGTCGCCGATCCACGCTACCTGCAACAACCGCTCGGGCTATTTTCTCCCGGCGCTTTCCTTGTTGATTTTACCTGGAACTCGAGCTATCGCACGATTGCGGGCGCCCAGCTCCTTGCTAGTGGCGTAGAGAACTCCTCCGTATTCACTGCTCAGCAAAAGGTAGCGTCGCAGGGCTTTGCGCGGACGATTCAGGGACTCGAATACATCAAGCTTATTGAAACACGGGACAGCCTTGGTCTACCGATCTCCACTGGATCCGGAGCGGTCGAGCCAATTGCATGCAAGGCGAAGGTGCTTCCCTATATCACCGCGCTGCTCGACAGCGCCATGACCAACCTGCAGGCAGCCGGATCGGCGTTCCCATTTACGCTCACACCGGGATTCGCAGGTTTCACCACCCCGCCGACGTTCTTGACGTTCAATCGGGCGCTCGCGGCGAAGGTCCACATCTACCGCGGGTTCGCCAACTTCAAGGCGTCGGGAAATCCCGTCGACGCCGCGGAGCTGAATGCCGCGCTCACCGCACTCGACGCATCCTTCTACAGCGCGACCCCGGCCAACTTCCGGGTGGGCGTCTATCACAACTACAGCACCTCTTCGGGCGATTTGCAGAATGGAAACTTCAACCAGGCGGTATATCGCGCGAATCCAAAAGTGTTGAATCAGGCGGATCCGGGCGATCTCCGCTTGTCCAAGATCCAAGAGGATCCGGCGTTCACCTTAACGTTGGCCGGGACCACCTCCGACATCATTTTCCTGAATGTGACCGGTCCAACGACCCCGTTGCCGATAATCATCGACGAGGAACTGGTTCTTATGCGCGCCGAAGCACTGTGGGGACTCAATCGGGATGCCGAGGCACTGGCACTCTCGAACCTGGTTAGGCAGAACTCCGGCGGTCTTGCGCCCCGGTCGCTCGGAAGCTTCGCGACGCGGCTCGATCTGCTGCGCGAGATTCTCAAGCAAAAGCGCTACTCGCTCTTGTTCGAGAGCGGTGACCGGCTGGTCGATTACCGGATGTTTGGGCTCTACTCCGAACTCGGCATGGAGTTACAGCCTCCGGTACCGGGCCCACAAGTCATACCGTTCCCCAGTGCTGAAGCGAACGCGCGCGGGGGGAATCTGGCCTGCCAGTAGGACTCCGCGCGAGCGGATAGCGGTTGTTGTTGGAGACAGGGATACGTAGGGGCGACCCCGTTCGCGCGCGCGCCCCCCGAGAATGTGCCGGCGCGAGGCTCAGCGAATCGGTTCGCAGCACGCGTGCCCAACGAGTTAGGCCGGCCATTATCATACCTTGAGTTGCCGGTGGCTCACCCTCACCGGTTCCCGCTAAATTGGTCGAACTGTTCGATCCCTAGCCCCCAGTTTTCGGGCTCGACCCGGCTCTCATGGCCAAATCAAAGCACAAAACACAGCCCGATGTTTACCGCGCGCTCAACGCGCTGCGGCGAATGGTGCGCGGTCTTCGCTCGGCGGCAGAGGGCGTAGAGTGGGAATTCCGAATCAGCGCTGCGCAGCTGTTCGTCCTCAGCGAGTTGGCGCAGGTGCCTGACCAGTCGGTCAAAGATTTGGCCGCGGTTACGATGACGACCCACAGCACCGTCTCCCAAGTAGTGAGCCAGCTGATCGCCAAGGGGCTGGTGACGCGCACGGCTGACGCGTCGGATAGACGCCGTTCAGTGCTTCGGGTTACGCGCGAGGGTGCGAACCTTCTCAAAAGGTCTCCCCCTGCGATTCAGGAAGATCTGATCGACGGGTTCGTCAGCCTGCGGCCGTCAGAACGTCGCGGATTGGCGATCGGCCTCGAGAAATGGCTCGCCGCCTCAGGGCTGTCGGGAGTGAGTTCGACCATGCTCTTTCAGAAGCCGCCGCTCCACAAGCGGGCGCCCCGCCACAAGAAGCGGAAGGGAGCGAACGGGCAAATCTCCTAGCCGAACCGACGAAGCAGCCCGGCAAACAAAACGCCCTAGTGCGATCCTGCGGGAGGCTTTGGAGGGGTGCCCGACGGGACGGGCGGCGCGGCGTCTCTGCCCTCGACGGGCGGAGTGGCGGGGTCGGGCCCATTCGCCGGTGGCATTGTCGAGAGCTGAATGCCACCGTCGACTTTGCGAATCATTTTCACGAACGCTGTTGCCGCTTCCGGTTCGAATTCGGTCCCCGCACGCTCTTCGATGTAGGTGACGACGCGGCTAGCTTCCCACGCATCGCGATATGGGCGGCGCGTACGTAGAGCGTCGTAGACGTCGCAGACATGAACGAGCTTGCTCGCCTTGTGGCAATCGCGCCGATAGTGATAGGTGGGGTAACCGTGTCCGTTAATCATGATGTGGTGTTCGTGCGCTACCGCCGCGGCGAGGTCCAGACGGCGACCGCTCTCAATGATCATTTTGGCACCGGCAACAGGATGCTGCTGCATGACCTTGCGCTCCTCATCCGTGAGCTTGCCTGGCTTGTTGAGAATGTCGCGAGGCACGTGCACTTTGCCGAGATCGTGTAGAAGTCCCGCGATGCCGAAGGTGCGAACATCCTGCTGCACCAATCCAAGGGATTCGGCCAGCGCCATCACCAGCACCGACACATTTAGCGAGTGCGTGGTGGTGTATTCATCGAACTCTCTCAGTTGGAGCAGCGGAAGGATCATTTCTTGGTCTCCGTGCATAGCCATCGAGAGCGAGCGCACGACCGCCTCGGCCTCGGCCAGGGGCAGCTTCCCACGCTCCTGAACTTCCCTGTGCATCGACTCAATGGAGGCTGCTTCCTCGCCGAGCGAGTACGAGATAGTCGCAACGGGCGCAGGGGCATTGAGCGACTCCTCCGCTTCCTTCGTTTCTCCTCGTATGCCAAGCGCGCCGACCTTGATCCCGGTCGGGCGGTTGGGCCTCGCTTCCGCCGTGTCGATGAAGGAGAGAGTGATACGAGCCATCATCTCCTCGAGAAACTCTTCGTACTGCGCTCGGGTGACGGTGGTCTCGAGCTCGATTCGTTGAACGCCTGCCTGCGCCAGACGCGAGGCCCACTCCCAGTCGCCTAGCTCGCGAAGGGCCGTGTCCTGGTAAATGGTCTCTTCGCCAAGAAACGAGAAGCGCGGATGGGGGTCGTGCTGCTGGAGGTCGCGAAGGCAGCGGTAAGACCGGTCAACCGCGCGCTCGCGCGCGGGATGCCCCTCGTTGTACAGCGCCATCGTCGACACTGCCTGCCCGAAGGACACGAGAAACCGTATGGGATCACTCATTCTTCGGCGGCGTGGCGGGTGTGGTCATCGCAGTTCTGCGCCCGAGCTTCGCCCGAATCTCGGAATCTCTGCTCTGTCCGGCGAGCCTAATAGCAACTTCCGCCGCGGGGTCCTTCGCCCAAAAGGTCGCGATCATGCTCAGTGCGGCAAGCATCTCCGGTGTAGACGCTCGCAGCTTGGGTTTTCTCGGCCAGTGCGCCTGCGTAATTACGAAAGCGAGTAGCCAGGCGAGCGTTTCGGCGGTGCGTTGCTGCGCGACTATCCGGATCCCCATGGTGCGGAGCTGTGCGTCGAGCTCGCCGCGATCCACACGCTGCTTGATCAACTCGATTCCAGCGGGCGGGCATCTCTCCTGCGCCACCGTTAGCCCAGCGAAGACCACTCTATCATCGGGATCCGAGAGCGCGCTCATGATCGTCTCGTCGCGATCCCCGGGGTCGCGAAGCAGGAGCCTCACCGCCTCGCGCCGTACCAGGGCCTCTTCGCTTTCGATGTAGCTGCGCGCGGAAAAACCGGATGGCAGAGCGCCGAGCCTACCGAGCAGCGACAACAACTCACGTTGCAAGAAAGCCGGGGCGTCGGAAACCCTGCCGGCTATTTCCGTGCTTACCCCGGGACCGAGGGACTGGAGGAGATCGTAAAATTGGGAGCGCGTTTTGGCATCCTCGAAGACCGCGGCGGCGGACAGGAGCGTGGGCGCGGCGCTCACTCCGATCAGCCTCACGAAGCGCGAGATCAAGGGCATGTCGATGCGTTGCTGTTGTAGCAAAGCTTCGAGAATGCGCTCCCGCGTGAGAAACTCCCAGACCGGGGACGCCGCCTCTGCGCTCGGCGCGCGCTCGACCAAGTCCAGCAGCACTTCGACGCGCCCTCCCTTGCAAAGATCGACCATCGCCGCGCGAACCTGGGGTCCCATCGTCCCGACCTCTATCGCGATTTGAACGAGTCGCTCGGGTTCGATTTCCGTTGGAAGGGGCTTGCCTGACGGTGTTTCGGTCACGGTCCTCAAGCCGGACATGTTTTCGAGTGCCTGACGGTACGCCGCGGGATTCGGGTCGTCGAGCGTCCAGTCGTCGACGAGGCGCCGCATGACGTCGCGAATCGTGGGGTCTGTCTTGGCGCGCGGCCCTCCGGACGATGGATGGTGCGCGAGCTTCGACAGCATTCGGAGCATCGAATGGGAGACTGTCTGCCCCTCCGCCGCGGAGGCCGCCTTCACGAGGTCGATTACGGCCTCGACCGTGATCCCCTGTGACGCATCGAGCAGGAACTTTCGGCGCTGTGACTTGTCTCCCCCCATCTCGAGAAGGCGCTCGAGCGTCGATTCCTTAAGCGACCCCACCAAGCGCGACACGCGCTTCTGCAGTCCGGCCGCTTCGGGTCCTTCAGCGGTCTTGAGCTCTTCGCCGATCTGGAGCAGGTAGCCAACGATAACTTGGTCGTACGCCTCTTCTCGCTGATGCTCGTCGATTGCGCGCGCCACGGTCGCGGGCTCGAGCGCGGCGCTGTCGTCCAACTCTTCCTTAGGAGCCGTCGGGTTGGAGGTGTCCGATACGAGAGCGGCACGAGCGAGTCCGATCCAGAGCTGAGTCGCTCGCCCCGCCGCCATCTGATCCGTGCTGGACGTCTCTCCTGGCTCGTCTTCGATGAGCTGAAGGCGATTATAGGTCAGGGGAAAGAATCGTACGTGCTGCCATAGCTGCCCGACCCGCTCAGCGTCGAGGCCGATGGGCTTGGTCGACCGCACAGGGTCGATCGCGAGCGCCGCCAGGGCGTTCGCCAATTCATCGCGGCCGATTCCGCGCACGAACTTGACTGCGCCTACGTGGTGATCGTGCAGACGCTGCGCGAGTTCCTTTAGCACCGGGTTCAAGGGATCTGTCGCAACACCTTCAATGATAAGCTGGCGGCGGGCAACGCCGATCGACAGCGACTCGCGCTCGCCGACGAACAGTGTGCCGAGGCGGTTCGCGACTCCATCGACCGCTACGTCCAGCAGCGGATGGCTCTGGGGATAGATGGCGTGCTTGTTCAGGGTGATGGACAACTCGACGAGGAAGTCGGCAAGCTCGCGCGACAGAGTGGCGACTGCCGGCTTGAAAATAGGTGCGGAAGAAGACGGCGGTGACGCGGCCGGCGGAGCTGGCTGTGACGGGTTCGTCATGGGTGAGGCGCGAGAGTGCGCCTCAAGGCAGAGCGGAAGTTGGAAGTGGTCGCAGCAGCATTTCAATACTCAACCTGGCTGGTGGCACCGCAATGTCGAAGTTGATCGGGTCGAGGCTAATTTTTGCGATGTCGGCAGATACCTACACGACGCACTGGCGGGTCTGACGTTACTCGATTTTGCTTCACCGATGGGCGATCGATACAATCTCCGAGACGATGGCTTGCCGTCCGTGGTACGGTATGAGCCAGACGCGCTAACTTATCTCTTCCCGAACTGAACCCTTAAATCGAACCCTGCCATGGCAATGCTTAAGGAATTCAAGGAGTTTCTGCTAAAACAGAACGTCGTGGCTCTGGCGGTAGCGGTGGTGATAGCGACCGCGCTCACTACGCTGGTAAAAGCGTTCGTCGAAGATTTTATCATGCCGATTGTTGTCGCGATTGGCCACGGTGGCGAGTGGCAAAAGGCGACATGGAGTGTCGGTTCGGTGAAGTTCGCCGTAGGTGACTTCATCGCCGCCGCAATCAACTTCGTTATAATCGGGTTCGTGGCTTGGCGGATCGCTAAGGTTTTCATCAAGCCGGCGGCGGAGGTCCCCAAGAAAAATTGTCCTTTTTGCCGGCTCCCAGTCGATGCGGCCGCCACGCGCTGCCCGCATTGCACGAGCCAGCTGGCGTCGATCTGAGGGAGTGCCGCCGCCCGGTTTCGGCGAAGCCTAGCGAGTAGCGCCAGTAGCTCGACTAGCTCGCGTATCCGAGCGCCGCGCGGACTTGGGACAGAAGCGTCTCGCTCGTGAACGGCTTCTGGAGATAGGCAACGCGGCTGGAGGCTCCCTTCTGCGGAAAAATCTCTTCCTTGGGGTAGCCTGACATGAAGAGGACGCGCATCCCCGGACTCAGCTCCCTGAGCTCTTCGACCATGCCTCGTCCACCCAGGTTCGGCATCGCGACATCGGTCAGGACGAGGTCGATCTCGCCAACGTGGGCCGCCGCTACCCGTAGCGCGATCGCGCCGTCGGAGGCGTCGAGAACGCGATAGCCCTTCTGCGCAAGAATCCTCTTGGCCAGAGTTCTCACCGCGGCTTCGTCCTCGACGAGGAGGATGGTTTCAGCTACTTGCGGAGTCTTCTCGAGAGCGGCGGTGGCCGAACCGGCGGGCGCGCCGGCCGAGTTTTTCTTGAGCGTCGCCTCGGCGACCTTAGCGTCGAAAGGCTCGAGCCGCGACGACGCGAGCAACTGTCGCGCTAGAATCGAGGCGCGCCTGGCAGCTCGCTGGATCTCCGCGAGCTCGTCGGCACTGGCAGGATCCTCGCGCGCGGTTTCGAGCAGAAACTCGGTGTTGATCTGGATGACGGTGAGGAGGTTATTGAGCTCGTGAGCGACGAAGCTCGCTGTCTTGTTTGCCTCTTCCAGATCGCGCGTTCGCTCGGCAAGATCGATCGCCGTCTCAATCCGCTTCGGTTTGCCTGAGCCGCTCGTGTTTTTTTTCAGACCCGTAGCCCCCTTTCCGTTGCGCGGCAGTACCCACCGTTGGAACCTTGCAAGCTAATGGATCTTGGGCAACGGTAATCCCTACCCGCGCCGGAATCATTGCAGACGCGAGTTTCCGGCGTCAGCTTACTGAGATGAGTGATGTCGACGGCACAATGACCGCTGACTATCGGACGATTATTGAATCGCCGCCTGAGGCGATCGTCGTCTACACGCCGGAGAAATTTCTCTTTCTGAACACTTTTGCGGCGGAGCGGCTTAGCTCTAGCTCGGCGTCGCTCGTCGGACGCCCGATCATGGAGTTTGTCCATCCCGATTCGGTCACTGTCGTAATCGAGCGCATCCGCAAGCTCCTGATCACGGGTGAGGTGAACGAGGCGCTGGAAGTTCGCTTTGTGACCGAGGACGGGATCGTGATCCCGGCCGAGATCGTTTCGGTGCCCATCGTCTTCGATGGGCAGCCGGCCCTGCTGGGACTGATACGCGATGTCAGCAGACGGGCAGAAGCGGAGCGTGCTCTGCGCGAAAGCGAGGAGAAGTTCGGAAATGCGTTTCGCCACTCTCCTCATGGCATGGCGTTCCTCGGTCTGGACGGCCGCTGGCTCAAGGCGAATCGCGCGCTCTGCGAGATGCTCGGCTATGCGGAGGAGGAGCTTTTGGAGCGCCGCTCCGCCGACATCACCCACCCCGATGATGTCGCGACAGACCTCGACCAGCAACGGCGGCTCGTTTCCGGCGAGCTCGGAAGCTACAACCGTACCAAGCGCTATTTCCGAAAGGACGGCCGCGTGATCTGGGCATCGCTCGCAGTTTCCGTCGTGCACGACGCGGCGGGACTTCCCAGTTATTTCATCGGCCAGATTCAGGACATCACGCGCGAGCGTGAGATGGACGAGGAGCGAGCCCAGGCCGACTGGCGGGCTGGGATAATGGAGACCACAATCGCGGTCGCTCACGAAATGAACAACGCCCTTACCGCACTCGTGATGAACGCCGAGCTTCTGGCGTACGACGCGTCGCCGGAGGAGATATCAGGAATCGCGTCCGAAATTCTCTCCGCGTCGACGAGGATCGCGTCGACCGTGCAGCGACTCCGCGCGATAAGCGTGCCCAAGTCAGTCGAGTATCTGGGGGGGGCCGAAGAAAATGCTCGATTTGTCGCCAAGAGCGAGCGGCAAACCTTCAAGAAAGCGTCGCAGATAAAGAAATCGTCGTCAGATACCGGAAGCGTGAGTCTCCGGTGGCGCCGGGTCGTGCCAGCGCTCGGGCTTCTCAGCTGCTTTGAGGCGCGGGTGCGGTCCGAAATGGAAAACCGCGTCGAACGCCATCGGAAGTCGCAACGATTGAATCACTTAGACGCTTATCCGACGATCCGTCCGGCGGGCATAAATCTCGCGCTAGGGTGGCCTATTAGAATGCGAACCAACACTGTCGTTAAGCCCTCTGAACCGGGACCGCTGGTGAGCTCCGCCCCAGTAATCGATACCGCGCTCGAAGCCCCCGATACCGGCTTCCGGGATGCAATCCCAAGACTCCCGCGTGGACAAGAGGTGTTCATGCGTGCGTTCGCGGCCGTGGCTTGGGTTTATGGGCTCTACTGGATCATCTGGCGCTGGGGTTTCTCGCTCAATCCGCGCGCCCTGGTGTTTTCGATCGTTCTGCTCCTTGCCGAGACGTACGGCCTGATCAACTCGTTCTTTCTTATCGCCACGGTGTGGAGGCTCAAGCACCGGGATCCGCCGCCCGCGCCCAAGGGGCTCAACGTCGATGTGTTCGTCACGAATTACGACGAGCCGCTGGAAGTGTTGAGGCGGACCGCCATCGGGGCCCGGGCGATAAAGTATCCGCATCGGACCTTCATGCTCGACGACGGCAAGCGGGATGAGGTGAAGGCGATGGCCGAGGCACTTGGGATCGGGTATATCCGGCGTGAGGGGCACGAGCACGCGAAAGCGGGGAACCTAAACAACGCGCTCAAGTTCACCGACGGAGAGTTCATTCTCCAGCTCGACGCCGATCACGTACCGCTGCCCAACATCCTAGATCGGCTTCTGGGCTACTTCAACGACCCCGAAATAGCGTTCGTACAGTCGCCCCAGGATTTCTACAACACCGACTCCTTTACTCATGTCGTGGACGAAGAGGGACGTAGCCTGTGGGAGGAAAACCGGATCTTCTTCTCGCTACTGGAACCTGGCAAGGACTACTGGAACGCGGCCTTCTTCTGCGGCAGTTGCGGGGTTCTTCGCAGAACAGCATTCGAAGAGATCGGGGGATTCTCGACCAAAACGATCACCGAGGACATGGAGACATCCATCGTTCTTCACGCCCGCGGCTGGAAGTCGGCCTATCACGGCGAAACGCTCGCCTACGGCCTCGCACCTTCATCGGCATTCGCGTATCACGTCCAGCGGCTTCGCTGGGGTCAGGGCTCGATGCAGATACTGCGCAAGCTGAATCCCCTTACCTATCCCGGCCTCAGCGTCCCGCAGCGACTCGCCTATTTCTCTTCGACCGCGACGTATCTGGACGGAATCCAGAAGCTCATTTTCTATCTCGCGCCGGTGGTTTTCTTTATGACGGGCTGGCTGCCAGTGAACGTTACCAACGCCCAGCTGGTGACGCGCCTCGTACCGTACGTACTGCTGACCGTCATCTCGTTCGAGCTGCTTTCGCGTGGGACCGGATGGATTCTGATATCCGAGCGCTACAACATGGCGAAGTTCTGGACCTACATCCGCGCTTGCAGCGGATTCTTTGCCAAGAGGCCGCTCAGGTTCAATGTCACGCCAAAGGGTACCGGAGACGTCCCCTTTGAGACGTATGCCCCACAGCTCTTTCTCCTTGTCCTCTCGATCTCGTCTGTCATCTGGGCGACCTTCGCCTACCGTTTCGGTTGGGTAGACTACCACGCTCCCGGATGGGCTTCAATGGCGTTCTGGCTGAACGCTGTCTGGGTCGCCTGGAACGTCTATTTCGCCGCGTTAGTCGTTCTTCAGAGCCGCGCATCTCGTCAGCAGCGGGTGGACCATCGGTTCATCGACGCGTTTCCGATCACCCTCGAGGCGACCGACAAGGACGGGAAGGATTATCACGATCTTCTTGCGCTGACGCAGGATCTGAATCCTGCGGGAATGGGGTTCCGGGCCGCGTTCCTTCTTCCTGAAGGCGCGAAGATCCGTGTCGCGCTACCACTGGCATCAGGGACTGTCGACGTGACCGGCGAGGTGAGGCACGTCGAGAAAGGGGTCACCGGCAGCAATTACATCTACACTCACGGCGTTCACTTCGACGACCTGCCGATGGAGACCCGCGACGCCATCGAGGTCCACTGCACCCACCACTCGGTGCCCATGTGGCGCATGAAATACCGTCAGTCGCTCAATCTCGTCGGAAGAACCGTTGAGGTGCTCGGCAACATCCGCGGCGAGCGGCGCTACCTAGTGCAGCTCCCAGCGCGCGTGGTAGTGGAAGCCGAAACCGATGAACAACCGTTCGAGGCGCTCGCGTTGCTTGAGGACGTAAGTGATCGGGGAGCGCGACTGCTGATGGAGACTCCGGTACCACCGCACAGTATCGTCCACTTCGAGGTGCCGGGCACGTCGTTCTCAGGCAAGGGCCGCGTCGTGTTCAACCGCGTTCTCGAATCGCCACTCAAGGTGAGGTTCGTAGTGGGACTTGGCCGCGAGCCACGCGAGTCGCGGCTGCGGGCCTGGACGCGAGAGTGGCGAAACATCGCGCTCCGTCCAACCGGTCAGAAAGCGGCGCCATAGCAACGAGAACCGATTTGCCCGACCGATCGCCGCAGTAGATTTGGCGGCATGATCGATGACATTCTCGCCGAGTTGGAGAGAGACACCTCGCTCGAAGTCGGAGAACAGTTTGCGGCAGTAACTGCGCGCTATTTTGGAACCACTCGCTCCGGCAAGGGCCAGGTCTCGACGCCGCTATCGTCCGAGGAGCTCGGTCGGCGGTTCAGCGAGGATTTTCCGCGCGATGGGCGCCCCGTGACCGAGATCATCGCCCGCCTCGAGCGCGAGGTACTGGCGGATGCCAACAAGTATTACCACCCGATGTACATGGGACACCAAACCTCGGCGCCACTTCCCGTCGGGATTTGGATGGAGAGCATCATTGGCGCGCTCAACCAATCGTTGGCGGTGTGGGAGATGTCGCCCACCGCGACGATGATCGAGCACCAGATCGTGGGTTGGCTGTCGAAACTGGCGGGGTACGGCGCCGGCGCCGGCGGCACGCTCACGTCCGGAGGTACGGAAGCCAACTTCACCGCTATGCTGGCGGCAAGAAATGCGGCCGTCCCAAGCGCCTGGGAAGATGGGCTCGGCGCCGATCCTCCAGTCGTCGTTTACGGAGAGCACGCACACTACGCGGTGACGCGTGCGATCGGGCAGCTCGGAATGGGACGTCGCCGGGGAATCCCCATCCCGTCGCGCGATTACAAGATCGACGTTGAGCTTCTCGTCGACGCTCTCGATGGCATTCGCGAACAAGGCAAGCCTGTGATGGCCGTTGTCGCGACGGCGGGAACGACGGCAACCGGATCGTTCGATGATCTGGAAGCCATTGGCGCTCTCTGCGAGGAGCGGGGGATCTGGTTACACGTCGATGGAGCTCACGGCGCCGGCGCGCTTCTTTCCTCGCGCCCGCCCCGAGCGCTGAGAGGGCTTCGCCATTCCCGGTCGCTGGCGTGGGACCCGCACAAGATGATGCTGTTGCCGCTCGCGGCCGGCATGGTGCTGACGCGAGACGAGGGTGATCTCGAGCGCGCGTTCGCGCAACAGGCACCGTATCTCTTCCACGCTGGCAAGTCGTCTCGCATCATCGACCAGGGCATTCGGAGCTTCCAATGCTCTCGGCGCGCTGATGTGCTCAAGCTGTGGTTCGCGATGCAACGATTCGGGTACGAGGGGCTCGGCCGGATATACGACCACCTCTGCAACACCGCGCACCTGCTTTACGATGCGATCGAGGAGCGGCCCGATTTCGAGAATCTGCACGAGCCAGAGTCGAATATTCTTTGCTTCCGATACCTGGGCTCAGGCGAAAATAGGGGTGCGAGCAAAGGAACGGACACTGGAGAGCGCCAACGCATCGACGATCTCAACCGGGAGCTCCGACCGCGCTACAACAGGGAGGGTAGTGGTTGGATCACGGCTACCGTTCTCGACGGGCGGCCAGCACTGCGGGTGACAATGATGAATCCGAGAACGGGGCCCGAACACGTGCGCGCTCTCCTCGACGGACTAACGACCAAGGCTAAAGAGATCGAATCAGCCTGAGCGCGCCAGGCTAGGCGTGCGATCAGGCTCGCGCCCCGCGATGCGACCGAATTCGACGGCGTGTTGCTCGCGACCCAGCCAGGCGATCAGGGCGGCCGCTGAGAAAACCGTGACTGCGACGATCGCCATTGATTTGGCGTAGCTCATGTGTGTAGCGAGGATCGCCTCGAGATAAGCAACGGAACTCGCGACCAGGACGCCGCATTGATATGCGAAGCCGGGCATGAACCCTCGCACCGAATCCGGGGAGAGCTCCGTGATGTGAGCAGGAATGACGCCCCAGGCTCCCTGCACCATTAACTGCATCGCGAACGCGCCGATTACGAGACCCGTAAGTGATGGCGAAAATGCCCAGACCGGAATGATGAGAATCGCCAAGACCAGTGCCAGCACGATAGAGCGGCGGCGACCCACTCTGTCTGACAGATAACCGAAGGCGACTCCCCCGATGATGGCGCCAACCATGGAAAACGCAGTGAGCGCAGCCCGCTTTTGAGGCGCAAAGCCCCAGTCGCGCTGCAGGAATGTTGGATACATGTCCTGCGTTCCGTGAGAGACCAAGTTCATGCCTGCCATGAGGAGCGTGAGGTAGAGAAAGAGCCTCCAATGGGAAGCGATTCCGCGGCCGAGGCTGCTCCAGTCCTTATGGCGCGTGCGTTGCCACACTTCCGACTCCTCGACCCGGTAGCGGACGAAGACGGCGAGCAGCGCCGGCAGGCCGCCGATGAAGAACATTGGACGCCATCCCCATCGCGGAAAGACGAAGAAATAACAGACGGCGGCGAGCAAATATCCTGTAGCGTACCCTTCCTGCAAGAGACCCGAGAGCACGCCGCGCCGTCCTGTGGGCGCCTTCTCCATGGCGAGCGAGGCTCCCACGCCCCACTCGCCGCCCATCCCGATTCCGAACAGCGCCCGGAGAATGAAGAACGTGGCGTAGGTTGGCGCGAATCCCGACAATACCTCGACGATCGAGAAGAATACGAGATCGATCATCAGGGGCAGCTTTCGGCCATATCTGTCTGCCATCAAGCCGAATATGAACGCGCCGATCGGCCGGAACGCGAGCGTCACCGTGATCGTGAGCGCAAGCTGGGCATCGGTCTTGTGGAACTCTTTGGCGATCGCTGTGAGCGCAAAGACGACAATGAAAAAATCGAATGCGTCGAGCGTCCAGCCGAGGAAGCTGGCCAATACGGCGGCGCGGTGGCCGCGCGGAGCCGAGTGCGCAATCGACGAAGGGCTGATCGCGTCTATGCTTGGCATGCGCCAATATGCGCGATCGACGATTCCACAGGAATGCCTCGTCGAGAGGCGAACAGGGGAGTTATTCTTTTTGAATGCGAAAGCTCCTGACTCTCTCCCTGGGCGCGTTCGTAGTTGCCGGCCCGCTCGGCGGGTGTACGTCGCCCCCCGCCTCAAGCGCCC